>Ga0325414_1003320_pt1 | contig 16671 bp, 12 predicted proteins | sample PopdelMetagenome_8_FD_206183 | JGI IMG/M metagenome (GOLD analysis project Ga0325414, IMG submission 206183) | Populus deltoides microbial communities from Bellville, Georgia, United States - Leaf-PdKOR-R3 | ecosystem: Host-associated > Plants > Phyllosphere > Phylloplane/Leaf | place: USA...
CTTAATACAAGTTTAGAGATGATGGTTAATATGAAGTTAAAAATGATGGGGATGTATGAAATTATAATATTTAAGGCTTATTTAAGAATATATTATTTAAATATAAAGGTTTCAAAGATGATATTATATAAATAATGTCAAACAATAAAAAAAAAAATCAAAGGCAAACCATTTCCCTGTTCAACTTTAAAAAATTTGAGTGAGAACAAACCAAGTCAAAATGACCACGTACAAGAACTCATAGATTACGTGTAATTCATGTGTTAATTTGGCAATCAATATTGGGATACGTAACCCAAAATTATAAAATAGAAAAGAAAAGAAAACTAAAATAAAAAAATATTTGAGCTTGGACAAAGTTTTGCATGGTCAAACACTTAAAGGCTTTGACTTGAAGTTAAGAATGAATTGGAGATATCTTGACGTAACTGGTATAGGTACATATTTTTTGACATTCAATAATAAAAGTGTTATTAAACTAGATAACATTGGAGTTATATGTTGGAAAGTTAATCAAGGTTAATTTTATTTTTTTAATATCAAATAATATTATTTTGATAATTTAAATCAATAAATTTTTGGCCAAAAAGGATTAAATTAAGAAATAATTAACGAGTCAATCTAAATTAAATTTTTTTCTGCACTCATACTTGTTCAACCCTAAATCTAGCTATTGAGTTTTTATAACCATGTTTAAGAAGATAAAAAAAAAGAGTACTGAGTTACTTCTTAATATATATAATATTTCTTCTTTTTTTATATATATAACTCTCTAAAAAATTACAAACAAAAAAACATAAAATTAACTGAAAGAAATCAAGTTGATTCATTGAAATAAATTGAATAAAAATCAACTATATCATTTGTTTCACAAACCACTCTTATTTTTTCCAGTGGTTGCTCCAAAACAAGAAAAAAAAATTTAAAAGTTTAGTACAATCTCCATCCTTCTTTTATTTCAACTATCCTCACCTTCCTCGAGCAACCCTACTCGTATAATTTAACTCCCTAAGATATTCATGAGCTTGAATCTTGTTTTTGGGTCTCATTATTAGAGACTGAAGCTGCAGCAACATTTACGATGGCATCAGGAAAAGCAGGTGGTGCATGAGCAACAATATGGCCAGCAAAGTTCATTTCACCCAAGGGGCAATGGCCACTACCATGGTCAGGAATATGAGTGCATTGAGATCCACCAGGTGGTGGAACCGAACCCCTTTGAAGAGATTGAATATTCCCATGATCTTGCTTTAACCATTGCTCTCCTTCTAGTGGCCTAGCTGCCAATATTTGGTGAGAGCATGGTCCAAAAACGATGGCAACAAAGATTATCATTGTTAAGCATTGGTTTTTTCTTTGAGAACCCATTTGAAAGAGAAACCTGTGGAATATTGGGATCTTAATTAGGCAACAATATCTGGTATCTGCAAAGAGCTAGCTACCTAGCAAAATGGGTGGTGGTGGTGGTCTTGGAGACGAAGAAGGTTAGGTGTGGTATATGGAATAAGGGGGAGGAAGATGGGATATATACTTATATACATGCAAGGACACATGAAATATGTTTCAAACCATGGTTTCTTGATTTTGGTGTGTAGCAAGATGTCATGTGTTGACTTGTGGCCGCGGTTTAAAGTTTGAATGAATTATAGACAAAGACCTTGAAAAGCAAACAAGAACTTGCTTTTATACATGAATTTTTAATCAACGTTGAAGGAGTCCTCCTATTCCTGGACGTGATGATGGGAGGCAAAATTCTTCGTCTCAACCCACTGAGGGAACCTGCTATTTTTTGGGCTAGGTTTTGGAAACATTCTGGGTGTTGGTCTAATGCTGTTTTGGGTCCAAACATGAATTGGTATCGCAGGTTCAACTTAAATTCAGGAATGTTTGTGATAAATGTGCTATGTTGATAGTTACGATGATAACCTTAAAAATTGTTATGATTGTAGTATTTATGATATTAATAATATTGATGGTAAAATAGTGGTTATAATTAAGTTTATCATCACAATTTATATTACACTATTGAATTATATTCAGATTTTGACAATATAATAAATATTATAAATTATTGTTTTGTTTTATCCGATGATAAAAATTATTTTGAAGTGATGTTTGATTTTATTAATTTTAAAAAATTATAATCTTTTAAAAGATTCTGAGATGCTGCGAAATTTTTATATAATTTATTTTATGATATGTATGCTATGAAACTTAGCGTAAATAGGGTGTTCTTACTGTTAAATTAATTCAGATTAACATAAAAGAAAAACAAACATAAAAAAGGAGGAGGCTGGAATTCTCATTAATCTATTTATTCTGAAATACTGGTTTTAACCTAAATACAAAGTGATTATATATAGGATAAACTGAAAATATTATTCTACATGTAATAAAGAAAACAAAATAAATATATATTTCTTAACATTCTCTCTCAAACTCACGATGCAGCAGATACAAGCATTGAAAGTTTGCCAACTAGAGAATGAAAATAAGAAATGGATTGCGACTTCGTAAAGAAATCTGCAATCTGCAAGGAAGAAGAAACAAAAAATAGAGTAATGGTGTCATGCTTAAGATGATGACGAGTAAGATGACAATCAATCTCAATATGCTTAGTTCGTTCATGAAAAATCGAGTTGTGAGCAATCTGAATAAAACTCTGGTTGTCACAATACATATGAGTAAGATGAGAAAGGAAAACTCTCATGTCCACAAGTAACCAATATAACCAAACAATCTCTTTGGTAGTAGATGTCATGGCACGATGTTCTGCTTTGGTAGAGGATTGAGAAATAATAAATTGTTTCTTGTTCTTCCAAGAAATAAGAGAATCATCTAAAAAGATACAAAAACCAGTAATAGACTTGCAATATGTGGGATCACTACCATAATCAGCATCAGAGTATGCACGCAGTTTCAAGAAAGAGGTGGATAAAAGTAAAAGATTCTAAAAGATTGTACCTTAAAGATATCACTAAATACGAAGAATTGTTGCCTAGTGAATAGTAGTAGAAGAAGCAATAAACTGACTAACAACATGAACAACATATGTTATATCTGGACAGTAATGGTGAGATATATCAAACTCTCAACAATAGTATGATATAAAGTAGGATCTGTCAAAGGTAAACCATCAAAAGAAGAATACCTTGCGTTAACTTTAATGGGAGTATCTACAGTCTTGTTATCAGTAAGTCTAGCCCGCTCAATAATATCTGCAACATATTTTGAATGGGAAAGAAGGTAACCTCTAGGTGAGTAAGCTACCTTAATACCTAGGAAATATTGAAGAGAACTCAAATCTTTCATTTCAAACTGTCTAGCCAATTTTGTCTTCAAAACTGAGATACCATCAATGTCATCACTAGTATTAATCATGTCATCAACATATAAGGATAAAATGATACGAACTACATCAGTGCACTTAACAAACAGAGCAAAATCATGACTACTAGAAGTAAATCCAAAAGATGAGATCACAATAGAAAATTTCTCAAACCAAGCCCGAGGTGCTTGTTTGGGACCATATAATGCTTTCTTGAGTTTACAAACATACCCAGAGTCATGTGAAACACTATGAGGAGGCGCTATATAAACTTCTTCTTGAAGATCTCCATTCAAGAAGGCATTTTTAACATCAAATTGTGAGATATGTCATTGACGAACCGAAGCTATAGCAATAAGAGTATGAATAGTAGTCATTTTTACAATAGGGGCAAATGTCTCATCATAATCCATACCATACTATTGAGAGTATCCTTTTGCAACCAACCTAGCTTTGTATCGCTCAATAGACCCATCAGAATTAGTCTTGAATTTATACACCCAACGATAACCAACAACACTCTTACTAAGAGGTAGAAGAACCAGATCCCAAGTATCTATCTTATGCAAAATAGAGAGTTCCTCATCCATAACGTGTTCTCAAAGAGGATCAAGAATGGCCTCTTTATAGGAGGAGGGCTCAGAAAGACAATGAATAAAAGTTAAAAAGGAAGTAAATGATAAAGAATAACAGGAATAAGCAAAGTCTGGTAGTTTTGTGGACTTACGAATACATATGCATTGATGTAGAGGTGGATCCATAATCTCAAACAAAGCTTGGGGGGCTTTAGATGAGAATAGAGCTTCAAGTGTGTGAGAGAGTAAAGTGCCAGTACCTATAGGATGATGAGTACAAATTGATCGAACATGGAAAGGGGTATCTGAGGTACTAGAAACCTGAGATGATAAACTAATAGAATCCTTAGAAAAGGGATCTATACGAATAATATCAAATCTAGTCAAGGTATAAGTAGTGGATGGAATAGAAAAGAAAGGTATATGCTCGATAAAGACAACATGACGAGACACATAAAGTTTTTGAGTTATTAGATCAAAACAATGATACCTCTTTTTATTTTCACCATAACTCAGAAAGACACAAATAGCAAATCGAGACAACAACTTATTGAGTTCTGCATGAGGACGAAGAACAAAACAAGTACAACAAAAAACTTTAAAGGATGAATAATCAGGGACAAACCCATATAACTTTTTAAAAGAAGACAAACCTGAACTATGAGAAGATGAAATGGTATTAATCAAACTTACAACAGTAAGGACAGCTTCTCCCCAAAACTCACTAAGAACAGAAGCAGACAACAAAAGAGAACGAGTAATTTCAATAATATGCCTATGTTTTCTTTCAGCAACACCATTTTGCTCAAGAGTATATGTACATGAAGTTTGGTGAATTATTCCATCTAAGGCAAGTAACTGACAAAATTTATTATAAGTGTATTCCTCACCCAAATCATACCTGAAGCATTTGATTACAGCAGAATGTTGAGTTTTCATAAGAGCTCGAAAGGTTGTATATATCTCATAGAATTTAGAACGTTGTTTCATTAATTAAACCCAACAATAATGAGTATGATCATCAATAAATGAAATATAATATCGAGACCCTTCTTTTATAGCAATAAAAGAAGGTCCCCATACATCAAAATGAATCAAATCAAAAGATGAAGAAGAAATAAAAATACTTAAATTAAAAGGTAAAGCAGAAAAATTTGTTAGTTACATCCATTACAATCAGAAATATCACAAGTGTTTAAATTTTCTCAAGCTCATGTGGATGCTAAAAATCTTAAACGAGAAGACAAAACATGACCTAGACGAGAATGCCATAAATAAAAACTAGAAGGTGAAGGACTCAAACGAAAGGAAGACAAATCAATAGTAATAATAGTAGCAGTAGTGGCAACTAACACTTTAACTCATCCAAAATATATAGTCCATTCTCCCGACGGCCTTTTCTAATCAGCTTCTGAGACTTTAAATCCTATACACAACAAAAAGAACAAGAAAACATGACTAAATAATCACTAGAGTCACATATTTGACCAACAGAAGCAAGATTCAATTTGAGTTTTGAAATAAGATAAACATTAGAGAGAGACAAATGAGGTATGACAACAGAACCAACACTTGTTAAGGGCATGAGAGTGTCATTAATAGTCATAATAGGAATGGAGGATGAAGGGGACACAAAGGTAAAGGATAAAGAATCTGGAGACATATGATATAAAGCACTAAAATCCAAGACTCAATCAGAATGTGACATACCTAAGGAACTATGAGGCAATTGACCTACAAAAAAAAAAGTGGACATTGCTTGTGGCTGCAATAAGAGAATGCTCAACCAGAGTACTAGGATCGGTGATAGGGCCTGATGAAGCTACTGCTGCAGTATTGTGGTGTGATGGTTTATAACCCTGAGGTGGTCTATAAGCATTAGATTGGGACTGGCTGTCATGCTTCCAAGCTTGATTCTATTGTCTCAACTTGGGACACTAAGCCTTCAAATGATCTTTCTACTTATAAAAACTGCACGCATCGAAGCCAACCCCTGTGAAAGGCTTATTTTGATGACTAAAGAATGGCTTAGAAGGTACTGCTAGTACAGAAGGATTCAAAACAGAAAGAATTCCCTTTTCAGAATAAGATTGAAGGTGTATTTCTTCAGCCAATAACTCACTGATAACAGAGTCAATAGAAGGCAGTGGAAAACGATGCAAAATTGAACCTCTAAGTCCTTCAAAATCACTGTGAAGTGCTGTTAAAAAATATATCAATCGTTGCTGCTCTCTACGTTCAATATAGGCACCACATGCCTTTAATTCTACCGATTATGCAAGAGCCAACTGATCCCAAATATCTGTCATAGCATAATAAAACTCCTGAATAGGCATATTATTTTGATGAAGAGCTCGTATATCATTCTCTAACTGATACTGCTTTGTAAAATTTAATTGCGTGAATAACCTTTGTAGATGATCCCAAACCTCCTTTGTTGTCTCATACTTCGCCAACTGCGTACCTATGGAATGCTCAACAGAATTATTGATCCAAGTAATAATATTTGCATTGTTTGCTTCCTATATATCTATCAGAACAACATCCCCTTCCTCAGTATTCTTGGGTATCATATAAGTTCCACTAACATATCCCCACATCTTCTTACCCTTAAGGAAATTTCTCATTACATAACTCTAGTATGAATAATTCTTTCCATCCAATCTCACACTCACAGACTAAAGCGAATCATCTCTTTCAGTAGCCATAATTAACAAACAAAAAAAAACAAAATGCAAAAGCAGCTAAAGATATAATACTAGATTGCAGAAACTGAATAGATATCACAGATACTCAACAAATATCTTCTCAAAATTATACAATTACTCCAAAACATAACACAAATTGCTGAAGACGAAATACCAAAACAGTTGCAGAGACAGTACAGAAATACCAAATTGCAGAAGCTGAAGGAAAGTTGAAATACCAGATTTTATAGAAGTGGAAGTTGGATCCGTGAAAGCTATGTTTGGGATTAAGTCTTGTTCCATAAAATCAGCTCTAATACCATGTTAAATTCATTTTGATTAACATAAAAGAAAAAAAACATAAAAGAGAAGAAGGCTGAAATTCTCATTAATTTGTTTATTCTGAAATACTGGTTTTAATCTAAATACAAAGTGATTATATATAAGCTAAATTAAAAATATTATTATACAATTAATATATATATATATATATATATATATATATATATATATATATATATATATATATTTCTTAACATTTACAACACTACTCATGCATTACTTTATAAATTTGGGATTCTAGTCGTAATAGCTATAGTGAGATGGTTATAAAATAATAATTATATAAATAATAAGATTGTAGTTGTTGTGATGGATAACAGTGATAGTCATGGTGATGACATTGAATGTTATGAATTGATAGTCTATTATTGAAAAATATTTTTCTTTCACTTGTTTTCACTCGCTAGTTTTGAAAATTATTTGATGCATTTCATACTGAGCCGTTTATTATCTCTCTTTCATACTTGGGGTCAAATCCCAGACAACGCGTAGGTTAGTTGTCTTTTTAATGAGGAAAAAAAAAACAGAAGAAAAAAAAATTATGGCCAAAATATAGGTTTTCCTGCTGAGTTCTAATGGTTGACTTGCCATCACAGCACAAGTCCCTCCCATGTATTCTGCTTGAAAACGTGATGGCAATTGGCTTTGAGCCTCCGGCCTCGGTGTCCAAAATTTTTACTAGAGACGAAGGAATTCTGCATGCTATCATTGCTGGTTAGGGCAAGTATGGTGGCTTCATCCTTGAGGCGGTCAAACTTGGTGGCTTCATACCCTAACATGAGTGTCAAAACGTTCATTAGCTTGAATCCTTGAACATTGGCAGCATGCCCTTTGGTCATCTCTTTTGCTGGCAAGAAAACTAGTTTCCTCTTACTTAAACTCGATACAACCCAATGAATTAAATAAAAAAACTTGAGATGTAGAGCTTAACTCTAGTTAGGTTTCTAGTTAATCCGGTGAAACCAATTAATTCAACATATTTTTAGTAACTCAATTAACTTAACAAGTTCAATCAAAAAGAAGATTTTTTTTTTGAAAAAAATAAAAAATAATATTGTTTTTTTTTTTAATCAATCCAAATTAAACTAGCAACCAGTGAACCTAATGACCCAAACCCTTTTCCAGACAGTTTCCAAGTCAGACTCTGACAGCGATGCCTTATTCTGCTTCCATGATCTTTGGTCATCTGTTCGCTGCTAATAACGTTCATTCCATTATTTGAAAACCTGTCTAATACCATCATCACGTTATTCACTACCCTTCTAGTCTGCTTCCCCTGCATGTTCCCTTTCACTGAAAATTCATGCCATAGCGGCTTCCATGTGTTTTGATATAATGACTTCAAACAAATTTACTTGCAGCTGTCTTCCAAAGCGGCATGGAAATTGGTCCATCAAAACCATTCAGAGTGAACAAAGAATTTCATAGATTTTGACAAAGTCAAGGCTTGACCTTGTTCCAAACAGGAAACACAATTGGTAAAAGAATTTTAACTGGCCAGTTACTGTTACTGCCTCAAGTAGTGAACTAGGGTTCTACATTGCATCCCTAAACACCATTTACAATGTAGGCTGTGAGGCCTGGATAGAGGAACAGAAGTCTCCTGATGGAACTCAGTTTTGTTTCCAATCCCAGAAAGCAGAGGAACAAAAGGAAAGAAAATAAAAAAAGAAAAGAACTGATACCACAAACAGAAAGAATTAACTTTGATTGACTGATTGAACAGGGAAAAAAACAGGTATCATACAAGTACGGATACAAGGCTCTCTCCCTCCAAAATGACCTACCTCTCTCTCCCCTCTTTGTTTATAAAATTTCTCCGCTTTTCAGACTTCCAACATGCTACAAAATTATCTTATGATGCCAAATGGATCGCTTAATTCAATGGGAGGACAGCAGGCTTTTTTATCTGTCACATTACCTGGTGATCTGCTTGCACATGCAAAACTGTGGTGTGGGGATGAGTTTTGAAGGAATTTCATTGGTAGGTATGGAACTCTCAAAAATTTTGGTCCATCACACATAAAGGACAGAAAACAAGAATTACCAGACAACTTTTCTACTACTCAAGGATTCAAATAAGTTTCCCAACCATCTGTTTGTAGTTTTTCTGCCTTCTTCAAGACATCGTCCCTTGTATCTTCTTGATACTGGCTCATTCTGCAAAACAAATAGGATTACAGTTGAGGAAACCTTCAGTTGTTATCCTGTCACACAAGCACATAAACAGAGGAGAGGAAGAGATAGAACCTTGCCAAAAGGTCAGTATCACCAACACCCAACATCCTTACTGCTAGCAAACCTGCATTTGTGGCATTATTAATTGCCACAGTTGCAACAGGGACTCCCCTTGGCATCTGGATAATAATAGATTAAGGAAGAATTTAATGAAAGACAAATTTAAAAGAATAATGAGCAAATTAAAAAAGAATGAAATAAATGTCAAACACAGGCAATGGATTGTATCTGAGGACATTATTGTTGGACATCAACTTCCTGCAATGAGGGTCAAACTGCAGATTCTGTGTTGGACGACAAAAACATCCTCATAACTTCCTGATTTAAATGGGAACTTGGGTTTATGTTTAATATTTCTATAAACATGTTGTTAAGATCTGCTCTCGTTCTTTTGCCTGCATTATGCTCATAGAGTAACTGAACCTAGGAAACATCAGTGCTAATACCAAACCAAAGAATCTTGCATTTACAAATCCCACAGAAGTCACAAAGAACTATAGCTTCCTTTCAAAGAAGAATCGATTAAAAAAAAAAATAGCATGTAAAGAATGGAAAAGGGTATGTCTACTTTTCCATGTACCCATTTTAGGAAATAAGCTAGTAATGGAACTTGGAATGCTAAACTGGAGGTCACTGCTATTTTTGACAATGGACATCCTGAAATTGTTATATTATCTGTGATGAAATAGTGTACCTGTACAATTGATAAGAGTGAATCCATTCCATCCAAAGCAGAAGCACGCACAGGAACACCGATAACAGGCAAGGGGGTCAGCGAAGCTACCATACCTGTAAAGTCAAACCAATGCTTTATTAAGGCCAGTAAGAGTTGACAGGCATAATATTCTATATAAACCATCACATGTATAACTAGCCTGGCAAGTGAGCTGCACCACCAGCACCAGCAATGATGATTTGGATGCCTTGGTCCTGAGCAGACAGCGCATAAGAAAACATCATTTCAGGAGTTCGATGGGCTGATACTATTCTCACCTGCAAGTTACATATTGTTAGCCATGAAAGTCAGGTATAAATGGAACAAAAGAAACCATTGCTGACGCATTCCAGAAGAAAACTGCAAATTTAAAAAGCAACCTCATGAGGCACTCCAAACAGAGTCAAAATCCTTGCAGCATCCTTCATTATAGGAAGATCTGAATCAGAGCCCATAATGATCCCAACACGCGGTTTAACTACATTTTAACAAACATCAGGAACCAAAATAAACTTAAACTGAAAGAACAGATACATCTTAAGTTTAACTGTGTGGTCTTTTAATATTTAAGAAGAAAAATGTTTATAATTGAGCTGAACTATATTCATGAGTTTAGATCCTCCAAAATGAACGATAAGATAAGTCTACTACCTCTAGTACCTATCAACTACTATATCCAGTACCTATCTCCAAGAAATTAGCAAGACATAAATTCAAAAATTGAACTTGTGAATGATGGAAGGGACATTTAATCTCCATTTTAACGTTAAGACAGATACATACTTCATGATGCAACCCATGGAAATTTGCAGTAAGAGAAGGTGAGGAAAACCATACAACTAGAACATGTCATCTAGCCACAAGATCGAGTACAATGATCAAGTCATCATACGAAAACTTACCAGCAGTCTGACTCTCAGAACCTTCTTCCTTCAGCATTGATTTTAACTGTGCTTCCACTATGCCCATTGAAGGGCCAGCAATAGTGATATGGCCCATCTTCCGTTGCTTTCGCATTTCTGCACAATTACTTTACAGTGGAGAAAAAGAGAGAGGGAGAGTAGGAAATCGGGGAAAGTATGGAATTTATGCAGAACTAACCTGGTTTATCATACCAATGGACAGAAGCCCCTTGTATGTTCAATGCTCTTCCAATCAACTGGTGAGCTAAGTGAAAACCAGGCTCACCCTAGAAGCATAAACATTGTCATTAGTCAATTAATTCTTTATTTGAAATATTCTAACAAAACACATAAAATAGCAAAAACAATTGACAACATTTTGATGTAGACTTGTGAAGGAGCTGCCTATTTTTCAGCTAACAAAACGACATGCCCACCTAAACCCCAAAGCTCCTACCCATGCATACAATTGAGAATCCTTTAACATTTGGAATTGAATCAGAGTTCAATGAGCACCAGAAGTCAGCAAATGTTTAGAAAAAAAGATGATTAAATCAGAAGCACATGTCACAGACCAACTCTGAATGACTTCTATTGAGAACTCATCATTAGCTAGGAACTACGAGCCTACTCTTTCAATTTTCAATACATGAAAGATGTTTGACACCTCTAAGTTTCACAACTTGGTTGCATATTATATTCACAATCCCTACCCAAGATCCATAGTTAAATTCAAATCGTGTCCTAACCGTTCTGTTTCCTGAGATTGGCCCACAGTTCTCACAAAATATTGGCATGTGCTTCATGTAAGTTATGTTGTGCAACTGCTTTTGGAATTACCAGAAACACAATAGCAGTCCACACACATTAACATACACATGAACATTTACTATTTGAGTGCATATGCTTGGTTTTATGTGTGCATATGATAAAAGAATGTTCAAACACATGACTTGGAAACCAAAGGACCCCATCAAACTTCTTGCAGAGGTTTCAAAATATTAAACAAATGGAAAAAAATACAAAATTGGAATTGGAGAAGAAAACAATTCACCTCGTCTTCACCCAGTAGATTGTACATGATAGCAGCAGGAGTCTTCATTGATGGATCACCAAGTGGAAGACCCAGAACAGCTCTCAAATGCTGTTCGAATTGTGAGGTATAGCAGGACTCAATTGTGTGATGACCACTATTATGAGGTCTGGGAGCTACTTCATTCAGTAAGATCTGTTTAAAAGGGAAAGCATCAACATATTAGTCAAAGACAGCAAGTTCCTGAAATCCTGAAACTGAGAATTATGAAATGTATTGTGCAGATAAAATGAAATACACTGAAAAATACAAGTACAACCTGACCATCCTTCGTCAAAAACAACTCCACTGCAAACACACCAGCACCTTCTAATGAGCTAACAGCTTTATGTGCAACATCAGTGGCAAGTTTTCTGATCTTCCATGGTATATCAGCAGGAGCCTTAACCACGTGACAAATGTTTTCCCTGCAAGACTCAACGTCTGAAATCAGATGTAAGGAGATGCAACTATACTAATTGATAAACATTATCCAGTCAAATTCATCTGGCAAACTCAAACATAGTTGAAACCAAATGCACTGAAAACCAAAATAGCTACAAAAAAAGCATGGAAATGCCTTATCTACACCGTACTTGTGAATAGTTTCAACAACAGGGTAGCACGAAATGGAATCGTCTCTTCCTCTAGCCACAATGACAGCTAGCTCCTTCACAAAGGGTGTCCATTTCTCAACATATAAACCTCGATCAAATCCTCCAAGAGCTGGAAAACATCACGAATATTATATTACAACAAGAAGTAGATCCAGCAAGAACTATTTCTATAAAGAAAAACAAAAATAAGAACTACAAACTAGGCATGAAAAGCAGCAAGGATGAGGAAATTAAAGTGGACCATTAGAAAGAATTGAAATGGCAAGACTATATGAGCTTCAAGGAAAAAACTAACAAGAAATGCCCTTGATAATAGAATAATATGAAGCCAATCACTGTTCAAAATCACCCAAACATTCTTCACGATTATTTATGACTATGAACACAAGGAGAGGTGAGCAATTGTGACGAGGAAATGTAGGAGAAATAATGAAAACATGAAGCAATTTTATTTCAAGTCAAAAGACAAGGACTTACAAAGAGAGATTTCATTCAAAAACATATGAAGGCTTTTAAGTCAAGTTATTGACAACCTTTCCTGTTAGAGCGAAGAATGCTGAAGGTCTCAGCAAGCTCATTGCTGAAGTTGTCAAGGATAGGAAGGAAGCAACTTCCTGTTGCTTTGGATTAACATATAAGAAAAACTATGAGCCCTAAACACCATCCATATAGCATAAATTAAAACATGGCACAATCACACAGATAAATGTCTGTCCAGGATTGATAATTTTTCTATTTGATTGGTCCAAACTAGATGAATGGGCTTTCACATTCTTCCCAAGAATTTAATATGACATCAAATACATTTCCAGTGCCTTGGGAGTGGCCTGTTTCATATGGATTTTACAGCCAAAACCCCCTAAACCCAAATTAAAGGTTAATAACATCTTTGGTTGTTCTTCTCTACAAGACAAATAATAATTATACTATAACTGTGTCCATTCCAGACAAAATGAACAAGACGAGATGAAAAGAGTCTAGTATAAAACATATGATGGATCTTCTCTGGCCATAACATTTCGATCCTTAACATTTTGAATTGCAATTAAGATATGGTGGATACTAAACTGCTGTTAATCAGTAGCACAGTCTAGCACATATGAATACAAGTATAGCATTTCTCAAGCCTAAATTGGATACCAAATTTCCTTAGTAATTGAGCCTCAATATTGAACATCTCACCATTTACAGCAGAAGAAAGCTCATCTTCACTCTTAGCAACTGCATTCCCACGCCCATCATAAGCTAGCCTTTTGCTCTTGAGCATTAGAGGATAGCCAAATAAGTCGCCTGCTCTCTTGGCACCTTCTAGATCATCAATCTGTACTAGTCATACTTCAATATCAGTTAACTAGAAGATATTAAGCTAATAACAGGTAATGAAAAATGAAGACTGCATGTGGCTTCCTCCAGGGAAATACTACAAACAGCAGCTAACCTGCATAAAGTCAGGAAGGGGAATCCCATGCCGAGAAAAATGAACCTTCTGGAGATGCTTATCCTGAAAAATTGAAACATGGATCCATCTAGAAATTTCATCATGGAGCCAAAATCATGTTTGGCTTTGAATTTAAATCCAAACTCCCTATGAAGTAAGTCTAAATGCCAAAGTTGCATATCATTTACAAAATAACATTACCCATCAACTCTGGAAATCAAAAGAGACATACTTGGATAATTCTAATAGTGGAAGCTTTCGGTTGGCAATCAACTCCTTGCTGCTCAAGCTTCTCCATTGTAGCAGCATCAACATGTTCGATCTCCACAGTCAACACTCCACATCTACAACAGCATAATTAACAAAATTAACACAAAAGACTCAAAAACTCCAATAACAACCAAATTCCATCAAGATTGAACCTTTTTGCGAATTCCTGAACTGTTGCACTATCATCAAAGCTTCCAACCATATGATCATATGCAATCGCACTCGCTGGACAATTAGTCAATGGGTCCAAAACCATGACTTTAATAGCCATTTCTGAAGCTGCTTGGCATAACATACGACCCAATTGCCCACCTCCCAATACCCCTACAATCACCTCGGACACTCCATGAACTGGCAAGTCATCTTTCCTACATTCACCACATTAAACAATCTAATCACTCAACTCCAACAAGATACCAACACAAAACAGCTATTTCTTTTGATTATTTATTTTCTATCAAAACATTTCCATCTGGGCACTCATGCAATGAAAAAAAACAGCAAAAAAACACAACCTTGAATAAGACATGCACAATTGTATGCACAACTCAATTCTCTTTCTCTTTCTTTTGCAAAAAAATCAATCTGGGTACTGATAAAATGAGACAAAAAAGCAAAAAGACACAAAATTGGTGCACGGGTACAAACCGGAAAGAAGTATCGTGAGTGTCAGTTGATGCTTGACAAGCCAAGATTGGACTTTGAAACTGTTTTAGCGAAGAGGACTTGGTGTGTTTGTCCATTAAAGATAATCTTGTTGAAAGGGAAGAAGAACAAGGCTTGAAACTGAAATCAGATTTTGAAAACAGTAGGAGTTTAGGTACTAGGGTTGTCTGTTGCAGCAGCAGCATCCTGTACCGGAGGAGGGTTTTGTGGTTGGGGTTTTTGCCTGGAACCTGTAACTAGGGAAGTATTAGAGGTTCGAACGTTGGAGTTCTTTTTATTTTATTTTATTTTTGTTAGTTTTTTTTTTTTCTTTTTTGAAAAGAAAATAATTTATGTTTGGGAATGGTATATATTACATTATTGACCCGCGGTACACATTGATATATATTTTTCTTAAATGTAAAAAAATTATTTAGATATTATTAGTATATTTTTAGTGAAAAATAATTTATGTGAGATTGACTTAATATGGTGTAGTTAATTTTATAAGTTCAAAAGCAATTTAAATGATCCAAAAAAACATGATTTAACTAAAAAAATTTTAAGATAATAATTTTTTTAATATTAAGATAATAATTTGACTTAACTTGAGTTAACATGTCAATTTTGTGACTCGAGTTATAAGATTATGATGACCTCGTAAAAAATAAATCAAAACAAATTATAAAATCTAATTTTCAATTAACTCAATATTGAAAGATGAAATTAAAAAAAAATCAATTAAAAAATTATCTAAAAAAGTGACTCTAGTTAACCTATCAAAATCATGACTTGAGCCATAAATAACCACATAAAAAATTAAAAAAAATTATGAAATTCAATTCTTGATTATTTTAATGTTGAAAAATGAGACTAAAAAATAAAATCAATTATAAAAAAACATAAAAAAATAAATCAAATCAATTCTCTAAACTCATGACTAAGATCATAAGACCGAAATAACCTCATATATATATATATATATATATATATATAAAGCGATATAATTTAATCAGGATTAACTTATTAAATTTACAATTTTGATCAAGAGACTAAGATGATCCCATAAAAAGCAAATAAAAACAAATTATGAAACTCAATTCTCAATTAATCGTATCAGATTTAATATTGAACGATGAAATTTATAAAAAATTTAATTAAAAAATAACACAAAAATTAAGCCAAGTCAATATGGGTCAACCCGTCAAGCATTATTCTCGAGTTATGAGGTCGGGATAAACTCATAGAAATCAAACCGAAATAAATCATGAAACATAATTCTCAATCAAACACAATATTAAATGATGAAATTAGAAAAAAAAATCAATTAAAAAAAATTTAGTCAACTGGATTAATCTACCAAATCCGCAACCCGGGCCATGAGACGGAGACAACCCAGTAAAAACAAATTCAATGTTGAAGAACATGAAATCAAGATAAATTTTTATAAAGAAAATTAAAAAAAAATAACTTGATTTAACTAGTGTTAAAATACAAAAATCTGCGACCCTAATAATAAGACTAAAATATTCCTATAGAAAACAATCAAAATAGATTATAAAACTCATTTTCCAACCGATTCAATATTAAATGATAAAATTAGAAAAAAAATCAATGAAAAAAACACAAAAATAATCCGAGTCAACTCGGGTTAACCTGTTAAGAACTATTCTCGGGTCATGAGACTGGATTAATCCAATAGAAAACAAATAAAATAAATCATAAAGTCTAATTACCAATTAACCAAATATTAAAGAATAAAGTTAAAAAAAATTAAATAAGAAAAAAAAAACTTAACTAGTAGAGTTAACTCGGGATTCATATCATGAGTGAAATAACTCA
>Ga0325414_1003321_pt1 | contig 16667 bp, 13 predicted proteins | sample PopdelMetagenome_8_FD_206183 | JGI IMG/M metagenome (GOLD analysis project Ga0325414, IMG submission 206183) | Populus deltoides microbial communities from Bellville, Georgia, United States - Leaf-PdKOR-R3 | ecosystem: Host-associated > Plants > Phyllosphere > Phylloplane/Leaf | place: USA...
CCCCCTTAGTGAAACCTCGGAACACCCAATCACTCAATGCCACATAAGCAACCTGTTTACACTTTTATCACACATGTGAAATATTTCTCCACGTAAGCGACCAAAAATCTTGATATCAGTAGACAATCATAATATAACTCAAAATTAGCTCGAGTCAAGGCTTAGTTTGTGAATTAGATGAGTTGACTCATGAATCAATCGATGAATTTAAATTATTATTAAAAAAATAAATTGTTATTTCAAAAAATCATAAAATAATATATTTTAATAAAGAAAGCTAATTAAAAATAAAATCAAGTCCGCACCAAGCTTTGAGTTGGCATATCACTGGATTCATCGGTCAACCGGGCCGGGTTATAAAATCAGGAAATTAACTAGCAAGAAGATGTGAGAATAGAAAAGGAAAATAATATTTAAGAAATAAATAAATAAATAAAAGACCGAGAATAACGGGGCCCACAAGAGTCCAGGTCGTTCGCTTCGAATTTGGGATGGATTCAGAAAGAAGAAAGAGTACGTAAGAGAAGTCCTAATACTGGTGAGAGTGTGCTTTTCTAAAACGTCACCAAATAGACTCCTCCTCAAAAACTTAAACTGATTTTCAACTCTGCTTATAAATCACAAAGAGTGACGCAGAGACTTTCTCCTTTTCTTTTCTCTTAATCTTAAGTCTTTTCTGTGCGTGCAATGTGCTGTAGCGCTAGGTTTTGCTGAAGGATTGCGAGGTTGGCGATCGAAGATATGTCTGCCGACGGCACAGCCACCACCACCGCCAATGGCAATGGCCTCAGCTTGCAGGAAATCATAAACGAGAACGTCGACCTAGTGAGACTCCTCCTCCTATTTTTCTTTTATTCTATTTTTTTATGTACGTATAGTTGATGATGATACCATATTAATTACTTCTAGATCGTAGCAGATAACGTGTTGATGACGAGTCTCTGCTTTCATGATATAAGTCGTCTTGTTTGGTTTTGGCTACGTCATTTTTTCGAAGGTTTATATTGTTGTTGTTGTTTATGTTTGGTACGTACGTAAGCTTACTGCCTCTGCTTTCAAGGTATGTTTACGATACACACACACACACAGATACTGATAAACTTCGCTTTATTGCTATTAATGACTTGGGGTGTTTTGTTGTTTGGTTTCCAAGACATCAGAGTTCTGCTTATGCGTTAATAAACTTCTTTTGAAATTTTGTGCTTTTGTTTTGAGGTTTTAGTAGATTTTTATTTATTTATTTATTTATTAACGGTGGTTGCTTATTGGTTTTGGAATTTAACTACAGGAGCGTATTCCAGTTGAGGAAGTATTTCAACGATTGCAATGCACGAAAGAGGGTTTGTCTACAGAGGAAGGCCAGAAGAGGATTGAAATTTTTGGTCCAAACAAGCTAGAAGAGAGAAAGGCAAAAAAAAAAAAACGATAATTTATCTTTTATTTATTTATTTTGCTGTTAATTTTGAAGCTGTAAGATGGAACTGATAAGCTGGATTGTTTGGCACAGGAGAGCAAGGTTTTGAAATTCTTGGGTTTTATGTGGAACCCGCTATCATGGGTCATGGAGGGTGCTGCTGTCGTGGCCATTGTTCTTGCAAACGGACAGGTTAATTTGCATTTCTATGTCTCTGTATTTGTTCATGAATGTTTAATTTTTATTTGTCTGTGTGAATTAATATAAATGCAGGGCAAGCCACCAGACTGGCAAGACTTTGTGGGTATTGTGGTATTGCTTCTTATCAACTCAACTATAAGTTTCGTAGAAGAAAATAGTGCAGGCAACGCTGCAGCAGCTCTTATGGCAGGTCTCGCCCTGAAAACCAAGGTATAATATTTGCATACCAACATCTGACTCTCTCGCTTAATTCGGAAGTCTGTAGGTACTCAAGTACAAAAACTAACGACATTTATTCTTTACATTTTTTTTAATAATGTTAATAATTTTGTTAACAGGTTTTGAGAGATGGGAGGTGGATCGAGCATGAGGCTGCTGTCTTGGTTCCGGGAGATGTAATCAGCATAAAGCTGGGGGACATTATACCAGCAGATGCTCGTCTGCTGGAGGGTGACCCGCTTAAAATTGATCAGTCTGCTCTCACTGGTGAGTCTTTGCCAGTTACAAAGAAACCAGGTGATGAAATCTTCTCTGGGTCTACTTGCAAGCACGGTGAGATTGAAGCTGTTGTTATTGCCACTGGGGTGCACACCTTTTTTGGTAAAGCTGCTCATCTCGTAGACAGCACCAATCAAGTGGGGCATTTCCAAAAGGTACTGAGTCTGGAGGGCTAACTGGGAGATTTTTTTGTAGTCAACTCTGGGGATAAAGAAACAACAGAAGGAAGTTAGTACTTGATAAAGAAAGATGAGAAAGAGCATGCTATTATTGTCAAAACTGTTCCGTAATTTGGAATCAGCTCCAGAAATTATCAATTAATCTACTAAGTGTTAATCATTAACTATTATAGATTATGTATTATTCTAAGGTGTTAGCAGTTGTTTTGTTTTTTGAAGAAACAAAATTCGAATTATAAGAATTTCTAGTACCAAATCACAAACATCACCATTGCAGGTTCTAAAGTTCCATTTGTGCATTTTCAAGTATCTTCTAACTTTCATCTTTCCTTTCTAATGGATGCTTGATGGTGATATGGTTTGTTCAGGTGTTGACATCCATTGGAAACTTCTGCATAGTCTCCATTGTAGTGGGAATAATCATAGAGGCAATCGTAATGTGGCCAATTCAGAGCCGCAAGTACCGGGATGGTATTGACAATATTTTGGTGCTTCTTATTGGAGGAATCCCTATAGCCATGCCAACCGTGTTGTCAGTGACAATGGCCATTGGATCCCACCGGCTTTCACAGCAAGGTGCTATCACAAAGAGGATGACAGCTATTGAAGAAATGGCTGGAATGGATGTATTATGCAGTGACAAGACCGGCACCCTCACTCTTAACAAACTTACAGTAGACAAGAGCTTGGTCGAGGTTAGTACACAAAAAATTTATAAGTGAAAGTCCAGGGCATCACCATTTATTATTAAAGTGATGCAGAATTCATCAGTTTTAGAGGATGGAAGACAGCCATTAAGTGTATATCATGTGATTATCTTTTTCTTGGGCGTCATCCCTCCCAATATTTTGTTCTTTTGGGCTCACTGATTATTGATGTTTTTGTTTATTTTTCAGGTATTTGCTAACGATGTTGACCAAGACAATGTGATTTTACTGGGCGCTAGGGCCTCCCGGATCGAGAATCAGGATGCTATCGATGCTTGTATTGTTGGGATGTTGGCGGATCCCAAGGAGGTAATGTTACAGTAGAGACATGCAAATACTTTGACAAGCCTTCTGAGGGCACTAACATGCTGTGCTTCCTAACTTTAAATTTCTTAAAAAACTGGGCCGATAAAAAAGAAAAGGATTAGTATTGTGAACACTTTATTAAGGTGCTGCACAATATTAGCAACACAATCTTCTAAATAATCTCGCTGAATAGAGAAAAATGGATGAGGTGATGACTAGCAGCATCATAGTAGAGAAGATAGAAGTAGGATCAGACTTTAAATCACATTTTGATCCTCGGTATGTATTTTTTATTTAACTGGAGCTAACTTGCTGCACTTTCATCTTACTTTATTGGCAATTAAGCTTATTTTCCCTAGCTTGTAACTTGTCAAGAAAGCATTACTCTCCGACTGATTGTTTACCTCACCGACAATGTCAAATGTTGGGTTATTATGACCTTTGAATATAACTGAATGCCTGACTATGAATTTATTTCACTCTGCAGGCCAGAGCAAGCATCACTGAGGTGCATTTCTTGCCATTTAATCCAGTGGAAAAGCGTACAGCTATAACATATATCGACCCTGATGGCAATTGGCACCGAGTTAGCAAAGGCGCCCCCGAGCAGGTTATAGATCATCTATTGCCTCGTATTCCTTCTTCTTCCCCCTTTTACTACACTATATCGTCAAATGCATTTAAAATCTCCTAACAGATCATTGCACTGTGCAACCTCCGGGAAGATGTAGCAAGAAAAGCTCATGCCATCATTGATAAGTATGCTGAACGAGGCCTCCGCTCCCTGGCTGTTTGTAGACAAGTGAGCTCATGTTCTCGTTTCCTCAGAATTGTGTGTTGAAGTAATTACTGATACATGGAACTCTATCTGATTTAGACATCTTGTCTTTGCAGATTGTCCCAGAGAAAACCAAGGAAAGCCCTGGAGGACCATGGGAATTTGTGGGCCTGTTGCCTCTCTTTGATCCTCCTAGGCATGACAGTGCAGAGACCATTGCTCGTGCCCTCAACCTAGGTGTCAATGTTAAGATGATCACTGGTGATCAGCTGGCAATTGGCAAGGAGACTGGTCGGAGGCTTGGAATGGGAACCAACATGTATCCCTCTTCTGCCCTCCTTGGGCAGCACCCGGATGAGTCAACTGCAGCCCTTCCTGTTGATGAGCTCATTGAAAAGGCTGATGGCTTTGCTGGTGTCTTCCCTGGTAATTGGACTAAATTCTACTGTTTCAATATGATTAATGTTGTTTACATGGATCTTGATGCTTCCCACGTTGTTCGATGCTTCCCTCGTTATCGCAGCATCTAAGTTTATTTTCTTTTAATAAATAAAAAACTAGATCCTCTTAGAAATTAAATCCTTTATCAGCATCCATTACATGGATTTATTCAACATTTTGGAGTTTTTCATCTTGCCTTTTCTGCATGAAGAAGTAGATAATATTAGTTTTTTCATATTATGCATTAAAAACATATCGATGAATTTAATTAATGATCAAATATTCAGAGCACAAGTATGAGATTGTGAAGAGGCTGCAAGCTAGGAAGCATGTTTGCGGGATGACTGGAGATGGTGTAAATGACGCGCCTGCTCTGAAGAAGGCAGACATCGGAATTGCAGTGGCCGATGCAACTGATGCAGCCCGTGGTGCATCTGACATTGTCCTGACAGAGCCAGGATTGAGTGTCATAGTGAGTGCTGTGTTAACAAGCAGAGCCATTTTCCAGAGAATGAAGAATTACACCATCTATGCAGTGACTATAACCATCCGTATTGTGCTGGGTTTTCTGCTCCTTGCTCTAATTTGGAAATTTGATTTTTCTCCTTTCATGGTTCTGATAATTGCCATACTTAATGATGGGACAATCATGACTATTTCCAAAGACAGAGTGAAACCATCTCCACTTCCTGATTCCTGGAAGCTTAAGGAGATCTTTGCTACTGGTGTCATTCTAGGCACCTACTTAGCTTTAATGACTGTTGTATTCTTCTGGATTGTTCACAGTTCTGACTTCTTCTCTGTAAGAATTACTACAAACCTTACAACTAGCACATGGTTTTATCATGCTGTTTATATTTCTGTAAAGCATATAAGAACTTGTAATGTTTGTTCCTTCTGCCAGTTTGTCACTGCTATATAGTCTTCTGTAGTACTAATAATGATAGCACACTGTTAATATTCGCAGGATAAATTTGGTGTTAGGTCCATCCGGAACAACCATTACGAGCTAACATCAGCTGTATACCTTCAAGTGAGTATTGTTAGCCAGGCACTCATTTTCGTTACTAGGTCCCGAAGCTGGTCTTATGTCGAACGCCCTGGAATTTACCTTTTGATTGCCTTTGTCCTGGCACAACTGGTGAGTTGTTTAGAACTTTTCGTTCCAGGTTTTTGTGTGTGTGTGTGTGGGCATATTGTAGAAGTACAACCTAATGATCAATGTTTCTGGTTTACCATTAAGATTGCGACAATCATCGCTGTGTATGCCAATTGGGGATTTGCGAGAATCCATGGAATTGGATGGGGATGGGCAGGTGTTATCTGGCTTTACAGCATCATCTTCTACATCCCTCTTGATCTCCTCAAATTCATAATCCGCTATGCTCTAAGTAGCAAATCCTGGGATAATCTCCTTCAAAATAAGGTCAGTGTGATCATTTGTTTTTTACTAATGAATCTTTTGATATGTCAAGTTTCATCTTGAAACCTTCTCCCCTATGTTTAATATTTGCCGATGTTACACTTGATTATGCAGACAGCTTTCACCTCAAAGGAGGAGTACGGAAAACGAGAGAGGATGGCGCCATGGGCTGCTGATCAACGCACCATTCATGGACTGCATCCTCCCGAAGGCTCAGAACTTTTCAATGATAAGAGCAACTACAGAGAGTTACAAGATATCGCTGAACATGCCAAGAGGCGCGCTGAGGTCGCTCGGTAATGATCTCCGAAGCCTTTGATTTTCACTACTACCAATTTCTTCCCTATCTATGCCTATATATCTTAATTCCACTCACGATCTCCTTTGTTCCAGGCTGAGGGAGCTTCACACGCTCAAGGGTCATGTGGAGTCAGTGGTGAAACTCAAGGGACTTGACATTGAGACCATTCAACAACACTACACTGTTTGAATGAGAAACAATGAGTTTATAGTGTTTCTCTCTCTCTCTCTCTCTCTCTCTGGAGAGGGGAGAGAGTCCTAGGTTAGAGGGATTAGGGTATTAATCTATTTCATTGTTCTTCTGACAATCTTGATTATTAGTTTGTAAGATATGCAAGATTTGGGAATAATCAACCCAACATTGAATTTCACTATCACATACATTTTCGCCTCTTGCATGTCAGCTTTCATTTCTGCTTCTCGAGTAACTTAACTTCATAGTTTTGATCCAATCATATGGGCTCCTCTTCGTGCTTTTATGAAGAAAATTATAGCTTGTAAAAAAAAAAAAAACAAACGAACAGGTTCTATGTGCGTTCGCCATTTAATGAAACAAAAGGCACTACAAAATTATTATTTAAATACATTTTCAATTGAAAAACACTTCATACAACAAACACACAGTGATCTTGGTATACCCATGACTTGAAGCAATGGTAGCAGTTGTGTTAACAGCTAAAGGAATTTGATTTTACGAGCTGATAATGTCTAAATAGCTAAGTTGTGGGTAAAGCGTGTGGAAATCGAATTATCCATAGAGCTGCACAAATTTGGAGTGGAAGGACGCGAGATAATAGAATTCCAGTAGAGATTGAAGGAGCAGGGGCAGCTTTATGGCTTATGCCTGTATCTATGATTGAAGACATAAAATTCCAAAAGCAGAGAAGCTTTAGGAGATCAGGGGCAAAAAGGGAACAGAGGGAAGCCACTCTGGCTATCAGAGCCTGGTTTCGATCCAGGGACCTGTGGGTTATGGGCCCACCACGCTTCCGCTGCGCCACTCTGATTGTTGATTTAGTTTCCAAGTTATTATTAGTTATCGAACATTTCCTTCATACTGCTGACCTTAGAGTGGATGAATCAGACAGAACAACTAACCATGAAATGGGAATGGTTTCAATCGATTAATCTTTTCCAATTTGAGCGGATTAGTGTGCGGATCAATAGTATTATCATGATTAGGCTTATCAGATAAAGTATAAACTTACGATAGTTATCTCCATCCAGCAATTCTTTTACAAAATGTTGCTTATGATATAGAAATACACCATTCATTAGAGAAACTGCAATGGGGTCGAAAGGGACTAGAGTTTGGATTGTTTGGTAAACCAGGCAGGCTGAAAGCAGGCCATTGGATCGCATAACCATGAACCGTGATTTCTCCATTAATATTTAGATTTTTTTATCTATGAATTTGTGATTATTTTCAGAACTTGGGTCTTTTTCATGGTGCAGACCCAGGTGGGATTCGTGAAATTGGATGTTGCCAGCAGTTCGAACTACTTCGAAAGGTAATCCAGGGCAGAAAAATGTACGATTTCTAAATACATGAGTACACATGGTATACCTTAATTTTACCACTATCACTATCACCATCACTACATGTTAGAATATACAGAATGCGACCTAGTTAGTCTAAATGTAAATAATTTCCAACTATAAATAATTATTTTTTCCTCTTAACCTTCTTGATTGGAAAATAACCCAAATGCTTCAAGTACCACAATGCCCCTTCAGCTGCATGTTCAGCTGCTGTTTTTTTTTTTGGTTTAGGATAACCAAAACACTCCAATACAGTCGATGCTTCTCCTTCAATCCGAATTACAACCTTGTAGGTAAACCTGCAATGAATCTTGAAATACTCATAACTTAAAAGCTTTGAAAAGTAGAGAATGAGAAAGAAATGTACCCAAAGGGAAAAAGAAAAAGAAAAAAGACTTGGTTTAACCAAAAGATTGTTTACTCCATATTTTGTTCTTACAGTTTCTTGTGGCAAGGTCCTTCTTCCTTGAAGCATTCAAATAAAGGGGGTTTCCACTTGTTTGCAGCTAAAGTCTCCAGCAATTGTGATTTGGCGGATATCTTTGGCCCACCTAAAAGAACAAGATGTTAGCTAGTAACATTTTGGTGGCAAATTTCAATCCTGAAAATCCCAAATTTGTGCTTTAAAGCAAACTTATCAAAGAATTCAAGGCACTTCTGGTGAACTCACTACCAGTCACTAATCAATGAAATTAATTACCTGAGTCGTTATGAGAGTTTTTATCACCCTTGCTCATTTCACCCACCTTGGTTGTGTTCTTTATGGTGCTGGAGTCATCCCCAGTCTTGATGATTTGTGATGGGTTAATATCTGCTAATAAATCTGCTGTTGTGTTCGCTTCATCATCAAATTGTTTTTCCGGCTTCAGCCCCTCTTTGGGTCCTGCCCTAGCACCCTCTACAACATACTTCATAGCTGGCTTGTCTTTCTTAATAATCTAGAAAACAACATGACACGCAGAAAAAAGAAAGAAAAAGATTTAAGTATGGAGTTGCATATAACCAGGTAGATAAATAAAGATTCCATAAACAAAGATATTGCTCATAGAAGGAAGAATTGAGGGGAGTTTTTGGTTGTTTATACCTGGGAAGGGGTTGGTGCGGTGGCTGGATCTACAGGAGGAAGGCGTTTGAGATTGATATGGAGCTGTTTTGGTTGCGTGCATTTATTCCTTTTCATTTCCATGGCAGGGATACAGTTTTGTGGGATTATTGGTGTATTTGCTCACTCTACTCTTAATTTGTATTAGTATGGTCCATAATTATTAATTAGTAACGATGTTAAATTATCTATCTGCCCTTTCTCTACTTTAAGGTCACAAAAAGTTTCTTTAAATTATTTTTTTGTTTGAAAAAGATATTAAATTGATAATTTTTAAGTGTTTATGTTAAAAATAAAAAATATATAAAAGTATTACTTTGATATATTTTTAATTAAAAAATACTCCACACTAAATATCAAAAAACATATATACTTGTGTCATCTCTTAATTTTTATTATGTATTTATATAATAATCGGTTATTGAAGGCAGTGATGGTTTCTAACCATGGTTGATGAAAGGGGAAAATAATTACAAAAATAAGAAGATTAAGGATGATATTGGAATAAAGAAAATAAAATGATCAAAATAAGAGAAAATTGAGAATATGGCTACAAAATTCACCATTAATTTAACTTTAATAAGTTAGGTGCCGTGGGAGAGGAGACCAGATGGCAAGTAAAATAATAACCAGTGTTATCATTCTTGCGGCGTGGGCCCTTAATATTTGACCTTGTTTTACGGGGAGTTGGGTTTGATAGTGTAGTAAAGAGTATTTTTTTAAATATATTAAAATAATATTTTTTTTATTTTTAAAATTTATTTTTAATATTAACTTTTTAAAATATCTATATATTACTAAAAAATTTAATAAATTTTTAAAAATACAGTTGAAACATAAAAATAAACACATCAAATAGTTATTTAGTATCACACGTTTTAAGACTTTGATAACAAAAATAAGTTGATAAAGCAATTTATATTTTAAAAAAATATATAAAATAATGATATTGATTTTTTTTCAATAATTGGACCTAAATTAGGCTTTGAATCATCAATTTAACCTATCAAATTAAACAAGGTTTTAAAACCAAGGTTAGTATTAATATTCAAAATTAACCAACTCAATTTGGTAGACTTTGAAAAATTACACTGATTATTTTATAGTTTAGATTTTTTTACATTTATCCTTTGTGTTTTTTAATATCACAGTTTATATTATCGATGTAAAATATACTAAATTATAGAATGATTTCAGATGTAAATTGTAATTTTTAAAAACATAAAGGGTAAATATAAAATCAACTTAACTATAAAATAATCTAGGTAATTTTTTTTTATTTTAGGTTTGAATTTTAGGGAAAGTAAAAACAAAAAGAAAGATGTTTTCCATTTTCTATTGGTTTGGATCAAATCCGGACAGGGTAAACAAGTTTTTTTTTTTAATAAAAAGGATATAAATTTTAATGATCATTGCATGATGCTAAAATTTTGTGAGCTGTTCTACAAGCTTGATCTTATAAAAAGTTAGCTCATTGTGATCCTATTTGAAGTTAAGGTTGAACCTATTTTTCTTTAAATATAGAATTTTTTTGCATCAAATTATTTTTTTTTAGTATTTTTAAATTGTTTTGATGTACTGATATTAAAAAAAATTTAAAAAAATAAAAATATATATTTTAAAGCATCTACAAGAAAAAAATAACTTTTATCACATTTCCAAACATCATTAAAGTAGTTTTCATGCCTAAACTAGATTTGGAGATTAGAGTTTTTTAATTTTTGAGTTTCTTTCCTAATTATTGAATATTTATTTAATTTAAGTTTTATTAATTATTTCGGTTTAATTTACTATTTAAAAACAATTTTGTAATTTATTACATTCAATTATTAAAATTCAAAGTATTAAATAGAATTGTCTTTACAATTTAGCTGTAAATTTAGTATTTGTGAAACCATAATCTCTTCCTTTTTATCATACAACGCGTCGTTAGCTCACCGATGGAGATTTACAACCATGATTACTGGCACTTGACATATTTTTCTCATCTTGACAAATCTTGAATGTGACCTTTCATATTGTCCACATATTCATATACAAATCATTGGACATCTATATGAAGCAGTATTAGAAAGAAATTGTGATATGGCTATTTGCTTTGATGTTCTTCGACAATGCTGTCTAGATTTGGTTGCCACTGATCAAGAGATGTAAATCTGTTGGGTGATCCTGTTGTCATCTCCTTTCTTCTCTTCCTGGTACAATCCTTGGACTCAGAACACCCAATGCTGCTTGATGATTTTGTTTCCTCACTTGTATCAAGAGTGTTGGCTTTACTATCGATGTTAGTTCCAGTGGTGTTTGCTCTCTCATCGTCGTCTCTGTGTAAGCAAGGACACGGTGACTTCATGTTCTTGTTGATAAAATACCAGCAATTGGATGAGATATCACTGCCCCTTTCATCGTTGTTAGGGGTCTTGCTGGCTCGGACATCATTGATTGGAGATTGAGATCTTGTGATGGACCTACGCTGAAGCTTTCTGATTGTGTTTATAGGAACGACATAGAACTTCTGACCAAGCAGTAGCATGGTGTCTGGTGCAACAATAGCCCAAGGCTGCCGGAACACATGCGGATAGGCGACTATGCATCTTGGGTTACGAAGCATGACCTCTTCTGCAAGAACAGGCCTATCATGGAGCTCTACGTGACCTCCGGGATGAACAATTTTAACAAGCATATTCTTGGTGCTATTAGTGCAGATGCAGCTTAGTATTACCATTTCTCATTCGAAATTTAAGAGATAAATGGAGAGGAAATGTGGCCAAGTAGTGGGGGGGAATTAAGAAATTGTAGCCATCTCGTGGGAGTTTAGAATGTTCAAGTACGGAACTATTGATGAACTCAAGAATATATCTCCAATTCCATGGTTTTTGTTTTATTTGTTTCATTGATAATATCATGGCCAGTATGTCAAATCCAAGCATTATGCTGTAGAATACGTCTGTTTGTTGCCTAACTGTGAATCATGTCGTTGCATGACAGACAAGAATTACATTGTCTCTCATAATTGATCGCCACCCTGCATCATTGCGATGATCTACATCATGTGATAATCAAATAGAATGCACTTAGTTTTCTAGGTATACACATGCATGCTGCCATCAGAATATGCTTGATAATCTGCTTAGATTATGCATTTTACAGTTGGTGTTGACGAGGATTTAAGGATCTGTGCATAGATTCTCCCATCTTCCGTGTCTGTATCCGACAGGGTGGACTTGAGTCAAAATCCTCAACAGATGAATTCAAGAGTTTTCGGACCTTGCTTAATAGCGTTCCTTTTGTCCTATTGGGTTAGGCCATCCAAGCTTCTGCATGAGACAATTATCTTGTATCATTTGCTACCTCAATCGGTTTATACTTTCTTCGATCCTAATTGCTGTTTGTTTTTGGGGGCAGTATTGTATCTGCCAAACGAAAATATTCATATCCCATTTCCATATCTGGATGATGCATCCAAATTCTCTAAAATTACTAGAGTTCTATATTGCCATAGCCGATCTAAGCTCTCTCCTGCTTCATCAGAAAGCAGAAATAACTTTGTTCAGCAGCTCTTATAAATTTAGTTGAAGTAAATATGCAAAGCAGGTAGCCCGAGCCTGGCTGGTTTATTCCAACTTTATTTCCATATTTAAAAGCAAGTTTTTGAGTTATACATAAGAATGATAAGTTTCAAACCAGTCAAAATGGAACGTAATTGCTTATATGTAATGATGAAACCATGAATAACTAAAGTGTCCATCGATGTGCAAATGAGTCAAGCGTTGCATGCTACTGCAAGAAAAACTCGGCACGACGAATGGTCAGCTAAAGCTACAACTTCACACATTACAGCACCGTTAAGGTGAGGAAAGGCCATGTCTTGCAGAAAATGACTTGAAATGTCACAGAGGGCAGATTTGGCTACAGCGTTGTATATCTCCTGATTTGCAATGCATTGCTGCTCAAACAGCTGAGCTCTGGAGAACTATGATCACGGTGTTAAATATCCGCATAGCAGAAGGATAGAACAATATCTGGTGATCGATTAAGCTGACTGGATGAAACAAGCTCATCTGAGAAAAAATAGAATCTCGCCACCTCGACATTAGTTTCATGTCCTTCAGCAACTACCACCTCCTTTTTACTTGATATCAGGACCTCTTACTAAAACCTCGGAAAATTGTGTTGCTGAAGATCCAAATATTGAAGCAGTTTAAGGGGAAATCATCTAAAAATAAATTCAATTAACAAATGTAACAATGAAAAAAAAAACTCTAATGATTTTCATACATCTAAATATACAAAAGAAATGGTCAGTTTGAGATGTACTCATCATCAGAGAGAAGGCAAGGCAAGAGGAACAGGTCCTGTAATTCTCAGTGAGCCTCCAAGCTCAAGAGGTACAAGAGGGATGAGAGAGTGCAGGACATCTGTAATCAATGGCCTGTAACTTGGTTCTTGTTGCACGCATAGTACTGCCACTGCAGCTACCTACTCAAGGGTAATACGTGATTAAATTTGTACGCTAAAAGCAAGAACAAAAAAGTAACGAGCACACAAATATTTAGTTTCTTATTCAATATACCTGGTATAAGTGTTTTAAATTCATAGTATCTTTGATAACAGGATCCACAACGTTGGGAAGCTTTGATCTGTCAGCGAGCCGAGGCATGGCCTACATGTAAAAAATGATGGTACAATTAAGTTGACTCCTCGAGGCATGACTGCTAAAAAAAAGTTGAAGGAAAATTACCCATGAGACTATGAACTGAAAATGATCCGGAGACATCTTTTCCACTGGTTTTCTTCCTATCAGGAGTTCCAGAAGGAGAACTCCAAAAGCATAGACATCACTTTTATCAGCTAGTTTGCCTGGAAAGGAAAAATGGAAGCGATCATACTTCTCTTTCCAAGAGATTGGCTGAATAATCAATCAGGCTTCATTCTGTATCAAAGAAAGACTAAATGCAGGAAATGTTGTTTAAAAACCTTCACTATGTAGCACAGAAGAAAGAAAAAGATACTCTCTGGTAGAATTTTATAGTTCTTGAAAATGAAATAGAAAAGATTTCCATGGATCTCCTGTTACCAAAATTCATCATCAAAAAGCACACATCAGAATTAGATTAAGAGGCTATAGCAAAACCCACCTCCTTCAACACCTGACATTCTTCTCACAGAATATGTTCAGCCTTGTTAACAAATTAAGCCTTAGGGATGAAGAGCTAAAAGACACCGCATGATTTTAAAAATATGAAAACCTTTTATAAAATATTCTGTTTAAGCATCCACTATCAGAATCTCTCCTCAACAGTAAGCATTTTTAGTTCTATTTCTCAGACATGGAGCTGAAACAGTGATTCTTGCTGGAAAATCATCACATTTCATGTGACAGAAGTTAGAACTATGAAAAGTTCATCAAAGAATGCAAGAACATGATATTTAATTGCTGAAAATATGATTGACAAATAAACTAAGAAATCATAGAAGAAAGCAACAATGTAATTTGTAATTAGCAGAAGTATGAAAAATAAGAGATCAAACAACAATGGTCAGCAGCATATGACTTCTCTGGAAGTAATTTGACATACCATCCAAAAGGTACTCTGGTGCCACATAACCTAAAGTTCCTGAAAGCTTTATGTACTTGTTTTGGATACCAGAAGCTACAGCAAGGCCAAAGTCCGAAAGCTGAATAAGTAAACGCTCATCAAACGAAACATCCTAGTTAGAATCATCGACCGGTGCTAAGAACATGCACCTATGAGGAGTGCAGTACTCATGAGGTTGTCATACATGCATGGCTTTTACCTTTGCATTGAAGTTGGAATCCAGAAGAATATTAGATGACTTCAGATCTCTATAGACAACAGGAGGATTGCAATGCTCATGAAGATACTCTAGTCCCCTGGTCAATATCAGTTTTGGTGGGAGGAAGTAGTAAGCATAAGAAAAGGGTAAAGATCGCAAACCACAAAAACGGGAGTTTGAGTTACCTTGCAACATCAACAGCAATTTTCATTCGCAGATTCCAAGTTAATGCTGATCCATGTGTTGGCCCTGCATGTTCATCAATAGCATAAATAGTATAAGAAAAAAGGCACAAGTTGGAGTCTTCTAATGCTTATTTTTTAATTTTAAAAGTCGGAAAGATATGAAGTTTACCATGCAATTGACTTTCCAAAGACCCATTTTGCATCATTTCATACACGAGAAACCTTGTTTCACCATGAATGCAGTAACCCAGAAGAGAAATTATGTTTTGATGATGAATTTTCGTTAACCAATTCAGCTCGTTCTGCATTTACAAACAAAATTTAAATGGAAAGGAAAAAAATTAAAGAATCCATAATGATTCAAAACAATTGATAATCAAATCAATTTCATGTAAGACGTTACCTCAAATTCTCTTTCAATGTCCTGTTCTCCACCTTCAAATCTCCTCACTGCTGCAAGGAGTTTTTCACTGAAACAAGCTTTATACAAACATCCACGACCACCTTCACCCAGAACATTAACTTCCTGGAAATTGTTTGTTGCAGCTTGCAACAAATGATATTGTATAACAGCAACTGAACCCTTCTTCTCAGCCATCCTCAAGGAATTTAATTTATCCACAATCGGAACATCTAAATATTAAATTCAAACAAAAAAAGCAGAAATACTGAGTCTGCATAAAAAGCACAATCGTGTGTAACATGCCTCAAAAAGGAAAATTGTAACAGCAAAAGCAAATTCAATTCTTGGAAAAGAAGATACCATTGCCTTTACTTTTGGCACTGCATGTCCTTGATTTTTTCAGTCCACAGATCCAGCAACATGAGAGAAACAACACTATTCCAACAAGGAGAGTGGAAGCAACAGTTAGTGCTATTAGGGTTCTCTTGTTCAAATCTTGGTGGTGCACTTCTTCAACCTCAGGAACCAGAGGCATCCCTTGATAAATAGTATGGGAAGGCTTATGGTTGAAAGTGTTTTTTATTTAAAAATATATTAAAATATTTTTTAAAAGTATTAAAAAAAAATTAACAAAAAAGAATTTTTTAATTTAAGGAACACGATTTTCACCCACACCAAGCAGACTGACTACAGTATAGAGAAAAGCCTTAGTCGGATATAATTGCTATCCATAAAACAAAAATCGAGAAAAGCTAAAACACACCAATCAGAGAAAAGAAGAATACATTAAACGAAACAGGAGGAGCTGATATAACAAGTTCTGGAGAGAAAAATGCAAATCAATTATGAAAAGAAAAATCACATTTGAACGAGAGAATCGAGAGAAAAATCACATATGTTACATCAAATTTTTCTATGTGCTTCTTTTTCTCAAAATAAGAACGAGTTTGGTGCTGTAGTATTAATTTCATTTCAAGGTTCATATCCGATTTCTGGGTTTTTTCCCCTATATTTCACAAGAGACCAAAGAACACGTATACACAAATTAACAACGTAGAACAAATCTATAACAGGATCACGTTATTGCACCAAGGGTTTGAATTTTGAATGCTTAATGTGAAGCAAAGCAATCCCCTCTAGCCCATTAACAACTTAAAGTACAGAGACATACATATAAAGGCAATGAGTGTTCAGGAACCAAGATGAGGATAAAAACACAAACTTCAAGAAAAGAAAATGAGCATTGTTAACATACTTGGAGATTGATCTTCCATTTTTGAAGAGAAAACAGAAATGGGATTGTCTTTGCTAGCAAGCAGAGAGCCAGAAGTGGAGAAAAGAGTTGGCTCAGGTCTGGTGCCAAGCAAGAAAGACAAAGATGTACTTAACAAC
>Ga0325414_1003323_pt1 | contig 16664 bp, 7 predicted proteins | sample PopdelMetagenome_8_FD_206183 | JGI IMG/M metagenome (GOLD analysis project Ga0325414, IMG submission 206183) | Populus deltoides microbial communities from Bellville, Georgia, United States - Leaf-PdKOR-R3 | ecosystem: Host-associated > Plants > Phyllosphere > Phylloplane/Leaf | place: USA...
TCTAGTGATATGTGATTGATTTTCTGAAGTGGGGAAGTTTGTCAACCTAAATCATTACAATTCTGTTGGATATGCTTGCTTAAGGTCACCTGGCTTGCAGGAAAGTGGCTCGGCAGTAGACAGATTCGTTGCAACTGGGCATCTAAAGGTGCTGGTTCCAATGAAGACAAACAAAGCTCTGATTCAAAAAGTGTGGTGGAACTAACAAATGGCACATCAGGTCAGTTGTGCAAGTTTTTAAATGTTGAGAATCAGCAGTAGGTGTAAATAATACAATGCTTTATCTCCAAAGATGGGTGTGGATCACCATTATTTTCTCATAGAATGTGGTGAATTGGCATAAGCTTGTGGATTGTTTCAACATCTCATGCTTTTGTAACAGAAATAATCCCTTTTGATTTGTTATCTCATTTTCATGGTTGTTCACAGGTTGCTCTATGTTTTGTTACTCTCCTTTGGTTGTGCGAAACAACTAAGATGGTAAATTATTCTTACTTTTCTTGTGCAGAGGATGGCATGGAGGCACCAAATAATGAGGCTCCTGAAAACAATCCTCAGTATACCACTGTTTATGTGGGCAATCTTTCTCCAGAGGCAAGAAACTTTTCTTCCTATCTGCATGTTCTTGCAATTTGTACATTGTTTGGGCATGCATCTCCATTTGTTTTTCTTTTTCAAAGTGCTCTTTGCTGAATCTATTATGTCTAGAAGAATGGTAGAATTTGGAAAATCTTAGAAAAATCTGATGTGTTTTTTTTTTTTTTTTAAAGACTTCTTATGTTCAATCAATTGCCAGGTAACTCAGCCTGTTCTCCACCGTCATTTCCATGTTCTTGGTGCTGGAGTTATTGAGGAGGTCCGAGTCCAGAGAGACAAGGGTTTTGGGTTTGTGAGGTTCAGTACTCATGCTGAGGCAGCTGTAGCTATTCAGATGGGAAATGCCCAATCACTTCTTTGTGGTAAACAAATAAAGGTATGTTTGATTGTGTTATTCGCATTTACTATCTAGGTAAAAAGAGTGTGTTCGAGCTATAATGATTGAACAATAACACACTCTTTTTTCCCCTTGGAAATAGACTTTTAAATACTTTTGCCCATTTTTGTAGTGCTCATGGGGTAGCAAGCCCACTCCGCCAGGGACAAGCTCAAATCCACTACCCCCACCTGCTGCTGCCCCTTTGCCTGGGATCTCAGCTACAGATATCTTGGCATATGAGAGGCAGCTAGCATTGAGCAAGATGGGTGGTGTCCATGCCTTTATGCCTCCTCATGGGCAGCTTCCTCTAAAACAAGCAGCTATGGGAATGGGTGCCGGAGCAAGCCAGGCAATATATGATGGTGGTTTCCAGAATGTTGCTGCTGCCCAGCAACTCATGTACTATCAGTAACAATAAAAGCTGACGCCACATGGCACCTTTATTTCCTGCCTTTGCCGGTGTTATTTCAGTTCTAAGCAATTAGGAAGCCTTCTGTTCTCTTTTTATCCGGCCGAGGTGGTTACCAACCCGCATATTTATATCATCATATGTTTGCCATTTGTGTGGATGTATACATGTATGTTTTTCCTTTTCTACCATGTAGGGATGAGTGTTCTCTATTATGTAGGGATGAGGGATCTTGGTTATCAGAGGGAGTTGCCTATTTAAGATGACAGCAGTCTGCTTTAAACCGTTTTGAGTATCTTGGCCCTTGTCTGTTGTAAGAGATTTTTTTTAAGATTTGTTTCGAGGTATGTGGATTTTCAGGTCTGGAATGTGTGTGTTTGATACAAGCTTTTCTTGTCCACGCCTGTGCCTCCATGGTTACTTGTGTGAAAGCTTGTGCCTTCTAGGAGGCCTGTCTCCTTGTCCAATATGAAAACCAGTGTGCTAATCAGGTCAAATATGCTTCTTGAAAATCATGTCATCCATCCTAAATCCAGTAAAGCACTGAGCCTAAAATGGCTTCGGACCCTTTAATATTTTAGCCTTGAACGTTGTCTCTGCAGGGTGGGACCTAGTCATTAAAAATGTAAATCCCAGAGCCATCGCCTACCTACCTTTGGCGAACCATCCTCATGTTCGAACAATTAGCCCCCTTGAAATTCCTGCCAAACAAAATTGATTGCTATCCCTTTCCCTTGTATTTCTGTCTCTCTCTACAAAACTCACCCAGCAAGAACAGTTCGCAGGTGGTGTTTTTCCTTATTTCGTGGATTCAAATGAACCTTTGCAGTTTGAGGACATTATCATTCGAAAGAAAAAACAGAAACATTATGTTTTAGTATTGTTTTTATTATGTTTACTTAGCTCTATATGTTCCTAAGATAACAAAATGATCATAAATTTATTCATTAATTATTTTTCTCTCACAATGGGCAACCTCTACTCTTTTTTGTTTGTCTTGATAATACATAATATTTATCTTGATTTAGCTCACTCTCTAGGTTCGTATAGCCTAATTCTATACTTTTTTTTATGAAATTTCAAATTTCAATATATTTAAGAATATAATATTTTAATGGTTGGTTTAGGGTAAATCAAAAGCTGCTGTTCAAAAATTCATTTCTTCACTATATATGAAATTATTCTAAGATGATGAATGAGTGTCTTCTTATACTTATAATTTATTTTTTTTTGGGAAATTTAAGGACTTTTCAATAATAAAATTAATAACTTTTAAAAGAAAACAAGTAATAAATACGCTAAGAAAAATTAAATTTTAAAAATAAAAGTGATTATTATTGTTTTGATGTAATAAATATTTTAATACTCAAAAGTATTTATTTTTTAAAAATAAAAATTCTAAACCTCTTATTTTATTTGAATGGTGTAAATAATATTTATATTATTCAGATCGAATAATCCTCTCTTTTCTAGAAATATAGAGGTGAATTATTTATTTTTAAGAATAGAAATTCTGAACCCATAGTTGTCGCACCAGTAATTCTTTCTTTTCTATAAAGTTAAAGGTATATGTTTTTATTATAATATTAATAAGGATTAAACGTTCCTAGTCCTCTCGGTATTTGAGATCAGTGCTTGATTATGCCCGTGCTAAGTTGAATCCATCTTGGAACAGATCCTCTCGATACCTGGACTCAGTTATTAGCCTGAGTCCAGGCCCAAACTCTCTCTCTATTTAGCTTCTGTCTTACAAGAATTGCTCTGATCAGTAGCAGTAAGAACCCGCCCCTCCGTCCCCTTCTCTCTTGCAACTTTCTTAAAATCCCTCACTTTCTCAGCATCCAAACAACACCTTCTCGATATCAATCAAACCTTGAATTTATAAAAATGAATAAATAGAAAACCCCATTTTGGTATTTCAGTTTAGGTTTGTGCCTTTTATTGATACTATATTCTACTACCACCTTCTTACATTTTCCTTCACTTTCTCTCTCAGCATCCAAACACCACCTTAAAACCTCAGTTTTCCCAGATAGTGAGGGAAGAAAACAAAATCCGGGTATTTAAATTGAGCACTCAAAATCTCAAAGAACTCAACTTGGATATTTTATTTCAGCTCTCAAAAGACTTTAACTTGCATTCAAAGTCTCTTCCTTTCCTCACTCCTTCCGTGTTTTTTCTTGACTTTCTTATAATCCAAACACCGCCATAAAAGAATTTGAATTCTCTAGGAATTCAGTACGGGTTTCTCTTGAAAAGTCTAAAATACTTTCCCAGATTTTCCTTCACTCTTCTCATGATCCTAACACTAAGAAGAATTAAAATTCTAGATGGGGGTCTCTTTTAAGGTCTCAAAAACTGGTACCAGGTTCCGCTCAAAACCTTTTGTTCAATCAGATACTGTTCTTGATGAGGTCTCAGAAAATTCCGAAGAGAGCTCGGTGATTGGCTCAAAGAACGAATCATCTACGAGAAAGGGCGAGGTAATTTTGGCAACTTGATTACTCTTCTCGATCGAGGAGCAAAACATCGACGGAGAATTAAAATAAAAAGTTCAAAATTGATTGTCTATTTTGGATGATGTTAGATTTCATAACGAATTGCCATTCAAATCTCAATTTAGCTTAGTTAAATAAAGGAAACTGGTTACTTTTCAGGAGGGTAATTTTTCAGATTCTAAAATCTTAATTTCTTTTGTTTTATGGCATTCTCATTGCAACTGATTTGGAGATTAATTATATGCTTTGTTTTTGTTATCATTGTTTGGATTTTTTCCGTTTGTAGGGAAGGTGGATAATTATTTGCTTATCAGATCTTTTCAGTATGATGTTATATGAAGTAAAGCATTGACCCTTGATTCTGTCCTCTGTCTTTTATCGAGCTTCCTACATGCCTAGCACTCTGAGATACTTTTCAACAATATATGTATTGTAATCTAATGAATTGAAGTGGTTGTTGATGTGATAAACCTCAATTTCTGGTAATTCCCGATGGGCTTAAAAGAAAGTTATGTTGCTAAATGATATGTAGTGCATGCCACCATTCTTTTTTTTGTCCTCTTCAATTTAACATGTGATTTGGTTCCAAACAGACAGTAAGAGATGGTAATGGAAAGTTAAAACAATTTGTTTTCTGTGAATATCAGTGTTATTAGATTAGATGGGTTGGTCGTTTTTTGCTTCCTCAATTATTATTCTTCTCACTTTTCAATTTATAGCAATGGTGAAGCTCTCTTGTTGATTGAAAGCCCTTCAATTACTGGGTGTGAATTAAGGGGTGGTATGGATGTTATATTTTATCCCTTGCTCTGTATTTTCTATACCATAATCTATGGTGTTCTGTGAAGTAGGCTGACATCTTTGAGGGTGCTGAGGATGCATTAGCTGTCTCAAGTTTATCCTTCTCTGGTAAAGCACTTAGCATATCTGCATGTTGGATTGATTCAATTGTTCAAGTATATTCTATCAAGTTTACATTCTGAGTTCTTTTGGTTGTCTCTTGTTCTTCCAGGACAAGAAGTTTCATTGACATTGAATCTCTATCCAGATGGATATTCTATAGGAAAACCCTCAGAGGTTAGTCTGAAAAGTGTTAATTCTGCACAATAATTTTAAGAAAGTGACTTCAAGGAAAAAAAATCTATTTCCATACCATCTTTATGTTAAAGTGTAAGTCCAAGTAGTTCATGTGTTTTCAGATAGAGGCTGCTCATCAGGCTCCACTTCAAGATGGTCAGAAGTTGTTGCATCCATATGATAAGACTTCTGAAACGCTCTTTTCAGTAAATATCAACTTATACTTGTCTTCTCATCTGTGAGGAATTTTATTTTGATAAGTTCTGAAAGGCTGTTTTATTTTCAAATTGAAAATTTTATGCACGGAGCACCTAGATCAGACATTTTGATGCAGTAATGCATATATTGTATAACATGTTTTGGAACTTATCCATTGCTCTTTTAATTAACCTATTTGTTGCAAGTAAGATGCATTATGTAGATTCATTTACTGCTCAGCTTGATTAATTCTACACAAAGACTATTCAGATTACATGGTCAGCTCAGGGAACTTCTTCGTCATCATAACTACCCCATTTAAGTTTCTAAAATCCATTGATGAGGCAGTTATCATGTTGTCTGCTTTGTAATTGCTCTTTGGATTTCAACTTCACTGTAAACTTTCTTAAACTGACTTTACTGCCGTTTATGCGTGCATGTATTTTGAGGCAATTGAGTCTGGCCGGTTGCCTGGAGATATTCTGGATGATATTCCATGTAAATATGTAAATGGAACACTTGTATGCGAGGTAAGTAATTCAAATATAGTCACTTATCTTTACTAATTGATGTTATGCTTGGTCCTTTTTATATTTATAAACTGGAATAATGATTATGAATGCTTTGATTAATCACTTAAATTCATTTGAGCATTTCATGTGAGTGTGCATGCACATGTGTGGAGAGCAAGAAGTTATTGAAGCTCATGCATTTGGAGGTTTCAGAGTTTGCTAATCTCTAAACTCTTCCAGGTGCGTGATTATCGGAAATGCACTTCCAAGCAGGGGTCTAGCGTTCCATTTATGGATGGGCTCCCTATTGTAAATAAAGTATGCCTTAGGATGTCATTGGAGAATGTAGTGAAGGATATCCCATTGATCTCTGATAATTCTTGGACGTATGGTGATTTGATGGTTAGTGTGTCGAACTCATTCTTCAGAAAATAAATTTGGAAAATCAATTGAACCGCATTTTTTCCCTCACCTTTTGCTGCAGGAAGTAGAATCTCGGATTTTGAAAGCATTGCAACCACAGCTTTGTCTAGATCCTACTCCCAAATTGGACAGGCTCTGTAATAATTCAATTTCGACCAAGGTGCTATATTTAGAGGGTTAAATAATGTTCTATGGCTGAAGGAATTAGTTATATATTTCTCAACCCTGCTGAATGTCATTTGCAGCTCAATTTAGATCTGAGAAGTTTTCGCAGAAACAGATTAAGGCAGACACCTGAATTTACTGTCACATCTAAGAACAGAATCCATGGAACGAATACTTGCATCAACCGAGTGCCTGAAAGCTCTAACAGTAGGCTTGGAGATTCAGGAATCATTTCAGGCAATGTGATGCCACAGCATGTTCAGGAGAATCAGACAACTCAAAACCTTGGCCCTAGCAGCATGTTAGCCTTAAGTGCAAGAAGCTTTGCTCCAGATGGCAATGTTCCAGCACTACCTTTGGTATCCCAGCAACAGAGGTATCAAATGAGGATTTCCCCAAGAAGTATGCAGGATCAAGGGTCAGGGTCTCCTGCCAACATTTCCGGAGCTGCCGCCTTCGGGCAGGACAAGATGGTTGCTCACTGCACCATGAATTCTGCCGCTCTTCTTGGGAAGAGGGAGAACCAAGATGCACAAATGTCACCTTTATCTAGTTTTAGTAAGAGACCAAGGCTTACACCAGCAGGTCCTGATGTAATTCAACAGCAGCAAAGGGGTCTGCATATGGATGGCCTCCATGAATCAGAAATGAACCGGAAGAATTCACTACTACAGCAGCAAGCAATGACAAGAGGAATTCAGTATGCCAATGCAGGCATTCAGAAGTACCCACACCAGATGTTAGAAGGGGTTGTACATCAAAATGCTGCAGCAACATCATTTTCTGCAGGACATCCAGGTATGAGACTTGGTCTCAAGGAAGAACAGTTCGAGACAGAAAAACTGGATGGTTCAGTGCTTAGTCAGGGTAAAAATGATATGCAGATGATGGAAACAGAAACAGGCCATTTGGAAACACAGCAACCATGGTTACAGCAAAGATTACCACAACCTGTCATGAGATCTAATTTCCCTCAGGCTGGATGGAACAATCTCAGCCAAGATTGTAGGAAGGAGGAACAGCCCCAGAAAAGGAAACCAGCACAAAGTCCTAGGTTATCTACTGGGGGTTTAGCTCAATCACCTCTATCATCAAAATCCGGGGAATTGTCTAGTGGTTCAGCTGGACCCCATTTTGGAGCAGCTGCAGCAACTGCTGCACTTGGGTCATCACAAAAGGAGAAGTCAGTGGTTACTGCTGTTGGTGGAACCCAATCTTTGATTTCCAGTGCTAATGATTCCTTGCAAAGGCAGCACCAGGTTCAAGTTGCTGCAAAACGGAGATTGAATTCCCTTCCTAAAACCCTGGTAATGAGCAATGTGGGGTCTCCTGCAAGTGTCAGCAATACAAGCATTCCGTTAAATGCAAATAGTCCTTCAATTGGGACCCCACCTATGGCTGATCAAAGCATGCTTGAAAGATTTGCAAAGATTGAGATGGTGACCATGAGGTATAAAAGGTTTACTAATTTACCATCCCATTATTGTTTTATGTGTCACTCTTTCCTTTAATATATAAATTTGATTCTTAGTTACTGTAATCCTACCTTCAGACTGTTTAAAGCTTAAATGTCATTCCACAGAGTCTGGGTTAATCAGATTTTCTTTCCTTTTACTAAGCATCAATCAATTCTACTTCATGCTAGGAAAATCCATATTTGATCCATCATTTCATAGTTCTTATTTTTTAACCTCTCTCTCTCTCTCACACATGCATATGCACACGCATGCACACTACATTTCTCTTTATTGTTATGTTGGGGGTGGGAAGAGTGAGCCGGGGGGCAGCACCCTCATTTTTTATGCAATTTAATGGTATCAAAAAGCAAAACCTTTTCCCATTCTGTCAGCTTGATATCTATTTGGGTGAGAACATCTTGATTTGTGTTTCTCTTAGAAGTCCAATGACATTGTTATATCTTTTTCTTGTTATTCATTTTCCAATTGCTTCTGTTCCAGGCATCAACTCAACTGCAAAAAGAATAAAGTTGATGATTACCCTATCAGGAAACCAAAGACCTATTCACTTCAAAATCTGTCTGTTCATCTCTCCAATTCAACCAGTAATGAGGAGTTCAAAGATGATACTAATGCAAGGCAGTTATCAAAGTCTCTTGTAGGTGGAAATATGAATATCTGCAAGACAAGATTTATGGATTTCATAATAACAGACCAAGTGCTTCAAGGTTTGTTGTGTTATTGATGAAAAATATAGTCTATTGCCTTTGACAATATTTATGTATCCCTTTTGTGTTGCTTCTGCAGGGAATGTTGTTTCTTATGTTCAAAGGGTACGGAATAGAATGATTATGTCAGAAAAGCCAAATGATGGTACTGTGGTGATGCATTATGGAGAAGCAGATGAGTTTGATGTTCTATCTGCAGAAGATTATCTTCCTACGTTGCCCAATACTGTAAGTGGTTTACAAATTTCATTTGTTGGATTTGGATATAATGGAGGTCTATTCTAATAAGGTCTTGCTTATAATTTCAGTGGACACAGCATCTTCCTAATTTTCACATCCAGTAAGGGTTATGGATTATGGATATTTCAGCTTTTATATTCTCATATTAGTACCTTCCAGTTGCATTGCCAGTTGCCATACTTATTTGTACCTCATCCACTGTTAATTAAGCCAGGATTCTTTTTGACCCTTTCATTTGCTGCTGCTTCATTGAGTATCATTGTTGCTACTCTCTGGATTTCCTTATATTCTTGAGTTTGTCCTTTCTCACAAACTTTAGTAATAAGTATTGGACTTCATTTGATCATCCTTGTGAGCATGGCTTCATCAATCAGAAAGATTTGTTGTAGCAGTTTGAGTTAATAGTTGATGTGTGGGCTGACAATTCTTCAGTTTTCATAGTATTGTACAATTTTGCTTGTCACATCAATATTTGCTTATACTACAAGCATGATTATTTGTCTGATTTACATATCTGATTGATATATGTTACAGCATTTTGCGGATTTGCTTGCAACACAATTGTTTTCGCTGGTACGTTTTGAAGGAAATGATTTCTTGCCCAGAAACTCAGATTTCAGATTATCTCTTCTCTATGCAATTGAATTTAAGTAATGCAATTGGCTTTACCAGATGATGCGTGAAGGATATATTGTGGAAGATCATATTCAACCAAGACCTATCTGCACTAATATTGCTTCAAGCAATCAACCAAATGTTTCTGGAGGCCCTCATAATAATTCACCAATTGAGGTGAAGCAATACAATGAAACAGTTCCAGTTCAGCCATGCAATGATCTAAAGCCAACTCTTGATGGTAATGCATCCATTAATTCTTCCCACAATCTACTAGCAAATACAAGGATGCTACCTCCTGGAAATCCTCAGAGTCTTGTGTCTGGAGTATCAGTGCCTGCAAGACCACAACAGCTAGACCCACAGCACTCTCTTCTGCAGCAGCAGCAGCAGCAAAATCAACATGCTTTAATGCATCAACAAAATTCTCAATTTCAGAGGTCACAAATGGTGCTTCCATCAAATTCACTCTCTCATTTAGGTGCAATTGGACTGAATTCAAACATGCAGTTGGGTGGTCACTTGGTAAACAAGTCTTCTCTTCAGCTCCAGCTGTTACAACAGCAGCATCAACAGCAGCAGCAGCAGCAGCAACAGCAGCAGCAGCAACAGCAGCAGCAACAACAGCAGCAGCAGCAGCAGCAGCAGTCACAGCAGCTGCAGTCACAGCAGCTGCAGCAGCAGCAGTCACAGCAGCTGCAGCAGCAGCAGTCACAGCAGCTGCAGCCACAACAACAGCAGCAGCAGCTGCCACAGATGCAGCAGAGGAAAATGATGATGGGACTTGGAAGAGCTATGGGTATGGGAAACATGGTGAATAACATGGTTGGCCTAGGAGGTCTGGGCAATGCTGCGGGCATTGGAGGTGCAAGGGGAATGGGACCAGGAATCTCTGGACCTATGGCTCCTATAACTGGCATGAGTAATGTTGGCCAGACTCCGATGAATCTGGGTCAGACTGCAAATATCAACACAATAAGTCAGCAACTTCGTGGTGGACACATGACTCCTGCAGCTGCTCTGATGATAAAACAAAGAATGAGCCCAGCAAGCATGATAGGGGGCCCTCAGTCTGGTATAGCCGGGATGTCAGGAGCCAGACAGATGCACTCGGGCTCTGCTGGTTTTTCCTTGCTGAGTCAATCTCATAACCGAGCCAACATGAATCTAATGCAACGAAGTCCAATGGGGCCTATGGGTCCACCAAAGTTGATGACTGGGATGAATCCCTACATGAACCAGCAACAGCAACTGGAATTACATAAACAGCAGCAGCAACAGCAGCTACAGCAGCAGCAGCAACAGCAGCTTCAGCAGCAGCAGCAACAGCAGCTTCAGCAGCAGCAGCAGCAGCAACAACAACAGTTACAGCAGCAGCAGCAGCAGCAACAGCAACAGTTACAGCAGCAACATCAACATCAACATCAACATCAACAGCTGCTACTGCAGCAGCATCAGCAGCTGCAGCAAGAAACAACTTCAACTTCTTCATCGCTACAGTCTGTTGTTTCACCTTTACAAATAGGGTCACCGTCAACCATGGGAATTCCACAACTGAACCATCAAACCCAACCCCAGCAACCCCAGCAACAGCCCAGCCCGCAGCAAATGAACCAACGAACCCCAATGAGCCCACAGTTGAGTTCAGGAGCAATCCATGGCATCAGTGCTGGTAATCCAGAGGGTTGCCCCGCTAGTCCACAGTTGAGCTCTCAAACCCTTGGTTCTGTTGGAAGCATCACAAATTCTCCAATGGAGCTCCAAACTGTGAACAAAAGCAACCCTGTTAGCAATGCATAATCAAGTTCAACATTTTTTGGTCTTGCTTCTTGAGTTATGGCTCTATTTCCTCCCATTTAGAGCATGAGAACTCTCGGTATTTCTGTGCAGAAATAGAAAGCTGATATTGCAGTCAGATAAATGGACTGAATGCCATAGCATTGGAGCAAGCTGGAAGGAGAAAATTCTCATCATGTGTAGTTACTTTAGTAATCTAACACTCGAGCTGCTAAGTGTCAGCTGATTTGCTATTTGTGTTCTTGTGGCATGTTTTATATGCAACCAAGTTGTTGATTAGCAATTTTGCAACAACGAACCATGTAATAAGTATGCATAAAGGAACCTCGCCGGCGTAAAATTTCCATGGTATAGGATTTTGCGGACATAGGGGGTAAAAAAATTGGGCATAGTCTAGCCTGATCAGTCGTAAAATCCAAAGCTATATGTTCTGTGACAGAAGATAATAGCAAGGGAAAATTACTTCAAATTTCTCAAGGTTTGTCTTAGTCTGCACTCTCGTGTATTTAAAAATTACATTTTATATATTATTGTTATTAATGTAATTTTACATGATATAACTAGGAATGTGTGAACTCAGCCAGCAAAAAGATATTATAAATGATTTATTATTTAAAGTTTTTTATAAAAAAAAACAGCTTGTTTAAAGCCATGAAGGTTGGAAAATATGATTTCAATTTTAAACAAGAAAATTCCTAATTGATAAGTAGAACATGGAATAGATTTATTACTTGGTTGCTGGAATGAAACGCATACAGCTCATGCTAAGGTTGAATCGTAGAAGAGAGCTTCTCCCTCTGGGCGGAAGCCATTCTTTGACGAGAGGGATTTCTGTAATAGCCCATAATCTCCATCAGCTGTATGGTGTGAACGAATAGGAAGAGGGATTGGACATGACACGTCAACATGATCGGCAGCAATTGAGGAAGGCAATTTCAAAACCCTAGAGCTCCTGATGTTGCTTGGAAGACCATGGAAGGGTTTGTAATCAATTGAGGAAGGCAATTTCAAAATCCATGGTTTTAGAAACTAGAGGTATCCTAATGAAAGCTTTGACTCAAATTCTTCAGGCTGAAATGTTGACTCTTACAAATCCTAGTTCAAATTGATTTTTATCGGAGTTAGAGGTTTGCTTGATGGGCACCGAACAATTGTTTTTTTAGAAGGATTACAAGAGAAAATCTACATTGCAATTCGCATGCTTAATCCACAATCATTACATTAGGCTTATGCATTGGCATAGATTGCAGGAGGAAGATTTGTTAGCCATGCGCAAAGCCACCACCATCCCTACTCATGCAAGGCCAACAAACACCATATTCACACCACCTATTACTCTACAAACTCAAAAGTTTACACCAACTCGGATAAAAGATTAGCATGATTATAGACTTTGTTTTAAGTGTAATGATGTGATACTGAATACACGATATCAAATAATCTATTAGAGTGTCTATTAGATATATTTTAAGACCTAAAATAAAGTAGCTAAAAAAAAATTTAATGGGCTAAGTCAAGAGGCATGGATTAAAAATATTCAAATTTATCAATCTAGATCTTTGTCTACCTTTTGAGTTATATCTGAAGCTACAAAAAGATTTTGGAAGCGGTTTAAATTGGGTTGGAAACTAGACATATGTACATTTCTAACAATATATGGTAGCCTTGCTAATTCATCTAGAAAAGAGAGAAAAACAAGTTTAAAATTGGATCTAGAATCCGCCAGCAAAGTATGAAAACATAAAATACCTTGTTTTCTTAAAAGTTATGGATTCCATTCGCTACAAAAAGTCCTTAATGCTATTGAAAACTTATGTGGTAGCCTTTGGCCTACTTATTTTACAATGATTCCATGTCAAATAAAGAGACATTTATGGTAGCAACTATCATTCATAGTTTGTTGATTGAACTTGCAAACTCTTCGAAGGATTGATCAACTTTGTTGTGATTTATACTTCTTGTTCGTTTCTTGATATAGGTGTAGGATGAGGGTGATACACAGTTTATGGATTGAACTTGCAAACTCTTTAAAGGATTGATTAACTTTGTTGTGATTTATACTTCTTGTTCATGTCTCAATTTAGGTGTACGGTGAGGGTGATCAATTAAATATAACTTTGGTTCTTTAAAGAAAGGTTCTTGTTGGGTCAAGTTTCAAAATTTTCTTCAAACTTCAAATTAGAAATCTAAGGTATAATTCCGTATTAGTTTGGTATTAGACTTAGGCTCCAAAATCAAGTCATATCTTTTTGAAAATTTCATTTTCTTTGTGTTCCATAAGTTTAGTTGTGTTTTTCTAGTCTTCTTATTCTCTTTGTGTTTTTGGCGTCTTAGTTCAAAAAAAATTGTTGTTTCATTTTTTTTACTATCTCTAAACATATCAGTAACAAAAAAGTAAAAGAAGAAGGAAGAATAAATGTTATTCAAGCTAGTTTCAATTCTGCCATGAAAACACAAACAACAGAGAAACTGAATCAAACCATCTTGAAATCACTTTAAAATTTATATATTGGTTATTTGAGGTGAAATCACACTATATATAAAATTTTAGATCTTTTTATCTTGTTTGATTGGGGTTTCAATTATAAGTTAAATTACGCCGCAAACTGATCATACACGGGTTTTTGATACCTAGGCATAAGAGAATAATCTATAAAATGAGATATGTTGTTTATTGGGTACAAGGGGACTACATACCAAATTTGAGGTTGCTCTAATATTGTTTGGTATGAGATTCAATTTTGGTGCTTAAAATTGCATAACGTGTCAAATTTGCGTCAAGTTATAAAAACATGTTTACTACCATTTGTTTCATAGTTTATTTATGTTATATTTAGGTTATTTAAGAGTCAAATAAGTTTTTTCATTAATTATTTCTTTTTTTTTTAATTTCGAGTCTTCATATTGTCTATATTTTGTGCGAATTTGCTTTGCTGCTCGTGAAATCATAATCATAGTTTCACTTTGTTTTTTTTTTTTCAGTATCTTATTAATTCTTGAGTCACTTTATATATATTTGGACTGCATCGTGATAGCCATTGACTTTGGTTCATTGATTTTCAGTTCTGAAAGAATCACAAGAAGGTGATCCGAGAGGTAAAAGGCATAGTGAGAACAACTAAGTGAAAAGACTTGAATTGTGTGAAACACAAGAGTTGTAATGATATATTTTTCTTTCTTGTAGTAAATTTTTGTAAATTCAAAGATGTCTGAAAATCACGAGTTCACAACACCAAAAGTGGATAATACCTTTTAGATGCAAACTTTTGTCCAACAACTTGAGCTTCCAACTAGGGCGACGGAGGATCTGAAAGATGAGATGACTTTAGCAAGACTTAAAATAGTGGGACAGATGGATTGAAAATAAAGGCTGATCAGAGAGGCAACACTACCTGAAAGGCCGTACAAAATGTTAAAACTAACTTTGTTGATTTTTTGGATGAAAACACAAATGTATATTGTAACATCCCTAACTTTTTGGTACAAATCCTCTATAATAAATACATAAAAAATACATTTTTTTAATTGATCAACAATATGGTTGACCGGTTTATACCAGGACCTTACTCTTAAGACTTGATCAATTTCTATCTTTTGGTATCACAACAATTTAACATTATTTCTACCGAAATCTCACCAGAGTTTTCTTTGTATTTTAGATGGCCTAGGTGTATAATCAAGAAAAATCAATAACACTTCTAAACCAAGTGTTCATGCAAAACCCATCCTCTATTTCTGATCTAATCATCTTGGATCTCAATCTCATTATTTATCATTCCTTCCCTTATATCTCATCAATCCACAATATCATTAAGAACTATTAATATTCACATTACCAATAATTGTTAATATAACACATGATGATTATAATATAATAAAGTCTACATTAATGGTATATAAAATAAACTAGTTACATTGTCTTTACACAAAATGTAGCATCATGCATAATATACATTTACAACTTTCATTTTACAAATTTCAAAAAACTAATTACATAACAAAATAAAATATCTAGAATTACAACCCAAAAAGATAGATTATACATTATTTGAATCCATGTTTCCTAAATCTAATCTAAAATAACAACTATCATCTCTTGACAAGCTTGTAAATCTCCAGAAATGCAACAAAAATTAATAACATTATTTAAGTCTCAAGTTCTAGATTATTAGAACATTAATAATTTTCATCTAAATGATACTTTAATCTACTCTTATAATCATATAATTATCTCATTTTATTTACTCACTCATTTCCCAAACAATCTCTTGAGGTTCATTACAAAATTAGTCATTCTGGTATCCGCATATAGAAACCAATATTTCAATATTCTTTCCTAATCACCAATTACTTTGGCAACCCATCTTAGATATCCATCAATTTGGTCAATCCATCTTGGTTACCAAATTTGACATTTCCATTCAGAAGCCAATAATCCGGTCAACCTATTTTGGTTGCTAATCAATCCGATATTCCTTAACAAATACCAATCAATCCTAACATCATGTATATCTTTCTTTCTTTGTCTACAAATCATGTCATTATCCATGCTTTTATAAATCAACTAATTTGCACAATAAAAGTAATGAAGCTCTTGAAGAAGAGTTTCTACATGGTACTGAGTACCTACCTGCAGCTTGAGTATGAGTAGCTCTACTAACAAGTTGAATCACTCTAATAGTCTATCCTGCATCGACAAGTTTGTCCATTAATTATCATCACATAACAACATACTCCTTATTCATCATAACATTCATTATAGTTCTATTCAGGTTTTCATCCAAATTTTCTAATCATTTACTACAAAAAAAAATCAACTTAATTACAAATAATTTCACGATACTTTTAACTTTTATCAACTTTACATAATTTCAAGAAATTTACAATTCTTGAAAATTTTGCAATGTCACTCTTTTAGGCCCAACTATTTAATTACTCAATATTTTATCATTTCAAATGAAAGAACTGGTGAAGGGGAGGAGTATAAAATTGAAAGAACCGAACAACATTTCAGCTGGAAGCAACCTCTTCTACCATGCAAGTAGACATACAAGATAAAATCTATAATGAAAAATAACTTAGCATTTACACCCACAAAGCAAGCAAATGAACATCAATTTGTTATTCAAGTACCATAATCATGTTAGATACAACTATAACTCTGGTTGTGGTGACCTTACTTGGAAAAAACATAATCAAAACGTTTGGTAAAAATTGCTGAGTTATAGAAATCACAACTGTTTTAGGATGCCTCAAACCTTCAGGGTGCACTAACATATTTAAATTCAAAGTTTATAACTATTATAAATATATTTTCAACACAAATATAATAATAGAATTCTAACATGTGCATGTATCAAAACTTACAATTGATATTAATTCAAAGTCCGAGCATGCATGTTAATAATAAAAAATATCTATACTTAAATTAAAACAAAGAAATGTACTTACTTGTGAAAGCACTCTAAAATAATAAATCTTTTATTGTTGTCAATGATGAATCTTGTATCCTTAAAACTTTATTATTCCTCATTCATAAAGTTAGAATATTTGCAATATGCTTTTCAAA
>Ga0325414_1003324_pt1 | contig 16660 bp, 7 predicted proteins | sample PopdelMetagenome_8_FD_206183 | JGI IMG/M metagenome (GOLD analysis project Ga0325414, IMG submission 206183) | Populus deltoides microbial communities from Bellville, Georgia, United States - Leaf-PdKOR-R3 | ecosystem: Host-associated > Plants > Phyllosphere > Phylloplane/Leaf | place: USA...
AAAATATATATTTATTAAGAAATACAGAGCCACAAGTTATGATTTATTCAAGATAATATTAAGCTACAAGCTTATTGATTGGGAGATTCTACACCAAATAGGCAAATATATATATATATATATATATGACAAACCAATCGGCTGGGTGATGCCGTTTGTCATTGAGGTGTGGTTCGTCCTCTTATTACAAGCCCTGGGAAATTAAGTGCATATGATTATTGAAAGTACTAAAACTTGATATTTTAAGTGATAGTTTTCGACTCTTTTAAGAGTTTGCAAGATGCCAGATTAATCAAAACAGACCAAGCTGGATCACGTCTGTGTGGGTGGTGAAGGAGCTCGAGGTGGGCACCTGCAGGTTCGTTGATACAAAGGCTTTCTCATTCTTCCCTTTGTAATTGTCCTTTTTTGGTAGATGGATGCTAAAGTATATATTTTCTAAAGGCAATAAGTGTAATCACATTTTTAGTGAAATAAGATTGCTAAAGTGTAATAAATTATTGTAGAAGCGAAGATTGTGATTGTGAGTTGATGCAGAAGCTCAGCCTCACCACCCTGATGTAGAGTACGTGTGCTGTTGAAAATTTAATTACTTTGCATGTGTTGTAATATTTACGTCTAAAACGTAAAAATGTATAAATTTTTTCTTAAAAAAAGAAAGAAAGAAAGGAGATTGGTGGCATATTAGGCCGAAAGGTTATCAGGGTGCATCTTCCTCCTGATCTCCCATGAAAATCCAATCCAATCCGAGCTGGAGCCATCATGCCTCTAGGGCTTCATATTTATGACACGATCTGCCAAACCGATTAATGACGCACAAATGGTAGCTGAATTTGCAGAACTCTTGGGCACCCCTAGCTTGGCAATGATTCCTGGGGCATGCGTTAGAGAATTCTTGGCCATAGGATCCAGATCATTGCACTTGATCCTCCTACCATTTGCTTTTTCATATAAAAGGACAAAAAATAAAAAATAAAAAAGAAAGAAAGATTGCCACTTGCTAGCTAGCTAGCTAATCCCTCGAGAGAGAATTAATTTCGAATTAATGCTAACTTGAAAGAAAAGTCTGACGGCAAAACCCATCTCTAGGGTAACAGCTATCAGGTTGGTAGAAGGGATTATCAAACATTCCTTTAATATTGATTTTATAATAAAACACTTACTCTTCATTCCATTTCTTCTTAATTATACTAAGTGTTTAATATACTAAAGTTTATTATAAGTAAATAAATAGTTTAGAATTCATATCATATAAAAATCATTCCTCAGTAATAATTAATAACACTCAAGTACTGTATAAGAAAAATCCACACGTAATATTTCCTGTACGTACCGTATTCTGTTACGATAGCCTTTTTTATTATTTTTTTTCTTAAATTAAATTGTATACGGTATCTCATATTATAGAGAAATTAAACGCGCAAACAAAAACTGAGCTTGTCCGAACAAATTTAACAACGTAAGATTTTATGTCGTAAAACAAAATTAAAATCTCATAATATTTTCCACTACTGATCTTTTTTTAAAAAAAATTCGTTATTTATTTTATATTTATTTCATTGCACGTTAGCAATATTCAGTCCATGATATTATAGGATTTTGGTTACTGTTACAACAAATACAAGAAGCCTGGTTGTTCAACAATGTCGGTCGTGAAGGGGATGAAATTAACAATTGTCGGAGCCACGATTATATATATATATTACCTATTTTTCAATTTTTCAAAAGAATATAATAAAAACCTCAATCAAGATACGCGTTATGCACGACACCATAGTTGAAGACAGACATTATTACACCATCCCCGTTTCAATTGGACCGGATAATATTTAATGTATAGTACATTGATCAGGTTCGGAACTGGGAAGTAATATTTATAATTGATATTATTATAAATTATTATAACAAAAACATTAAAAATTTTGAGGTGAAAACACTTTTTACATGAGCATTGTACCACTTCGAATCTTTATATTTTTCCATTTATATTTATATTTTTTTATTGAGCTTTTTTTTTCATTCATATCCTTTGTTTTCATTGATTTTATTTTCTTTTCATTTAATAATTGTAATTTGATTTTACATATTTGATGTCTAATCAACCATGTAATAGTATTTGAAATCATTAACACAAGATAATATGAAATAACAAAAATATTAAAAAAAAAAGATAAAAATGTAAAATATGAGAAAGGAAAACCCACTGTAGATTGCAATAGTTATTTATAATGTTTTTTTTTTAATTTTTTTTTATCAATTTAATCCTTTCACGTTAAATTAACTTGGAATTGAGTCTAATGTTTTATTTTGGTTGGTGTTATAAGGAGCTCTCACAATGTTAAAATCAGGTTTTGATATTTAAACTGTGTTTGTTTCTCGGAAATTGATTTCTGGAAAACTACTTTTCAAACTTTTCTGTGTTTGTTTGTCATTAGAAAAGTTAGTCAATGAAAAACACTTTCCGGTCAATGAAAAATATTTTCCAGTCAAAGAAAAATTTGATTTAGTTTTCAGGAAAGTGTTTTTCTTTTATTTTGGACGGAAAACACTTTCTGTAAGTTATGAAAAATTTAAAAATATCATATTATTTTTTGATTATATTAATTTGGTCCTCAAACTTTTGATTAATATATATATATATATTGAATATTTATTTTTCAATTTCATCCTTTAGAATTTAATTTTTATATTAATTTTGGTCCTTATTTTTATCATTGTTATTTGCTTTTCCCTTATCATTTTTTAATTGAAATTTTTCATCTATCAAATTTGGTTTTCATTCTTTTGATTGTTACTTATTTTATTTGAAATAATTTATGAAATGTTAATTATTATTATTTTAATTTCTTCATCTTTCAATTTTTTTATTTTTTAGATTTGATCTCTATTATTTTAATTATTATTTATTTTATTTGAGATAATTTATGAAATTATATATAATTGGAAAGTTAACTAGCATGATTCTTTATGGTATAAAATTATAAAATATTTACTAGGATGGAATAATATATATAAATTATATATTGAACATTATCTAATAGTTTAAATTTTTAGGTTGAGATGATTTTTGAACATGGTATCAGAGTCTTGATGATCAAGCGGTCACGAGTTCGAATCTCACCATCCCATTTATTTGATAAAAATTAAGCATAAGGTAATGTGGGCTTGTGCAAGTTTCAAGCTCAAAGAGCTTTCATTTAAAAAAGTATGTTAGAGAATAATATAAATCATATCTTGGGACCTCACCTAACAACTTAAACTATTGGATTGAGAAGGTTCCTTGACATGATATCAGAGCCTTAATGACTAAGCAGTCACGAGTTTAAATCTCATAATCCCCATTTATTTGATAAAAATATTTGTTTTTCCGTCTACACCGCATTTGCTATGTGTTCTACGCCTTCTATGTTTTAAAAGAGGTTGATTACATCGGGTATCTTTCCCCACCCCGCATACAAAAGCATGGAATGAGGGCCTAAGCTCAAGGAGTTGCTTGTTGCTTTCCAGCCGGAGCTTGCTGAGCAGTCAGGTAGTTCATGAGCATGTGTAAGTTTCAAGTATAAAAAATTTTTAGATAAAAAAATGTGTTAAATAATAATGTAAATCTTAACTCCTGGCAGCTAATTTTAAACTCGTAAAAAAATTGACATAATAATATTGATCATGAGCATAATGCAAGAAATGATCATAATTTCTCGGCGGCATTTGGAAGCAATCAATCAACACCGTCCCGGTTTCAATCGGACAGATTAAAATTAAAATTTACACAAAAACATGTTTCTCGCCAGTATTTCTGTCTTGGTTGGAACTTGGAAGTTGCAAATCCGCCATGATTGATCTCGAATCCTTTTCTTGTACACTAGCTTATTCGATAATCTTGGAGGACCGAAGCCAGTGCCGCTGTTAAACACCCATTGTTCACATGTTCCTTGCCTCCTATTAAGTTGAGAAAAAGTTTTGTTGCTCCCATGTTCTTCCATTATCATGAAGGAGAGATTCCTCCTTTTTCGTTATTCAATAGCATAAATTATAATAGTGGAGTTGGGTGAGAATTATAAAAAGAAGGAAACCAAGCATTTGTGATGATGGGCAAGCCGAAGCCCAGCCGGAGACGGCAAGGCCAGTCTCTGTGAAAGATTATTATGTGATCGTGATGGTCACATCACAGCTCCTTTGATTCATTCTAAATACACCACGTGGGGGCCGGAGGTTTGCCTCTCAGGCCTTAGCTGCACGCTTAATGGCTATTGGCTAGCACCTACGGCACAAATCTATGCTAGATGCAATGTTTAGATACTAATTATATGCAAGCTCAACCAACGAAAAAGGTTAAAACAAGCGAAATCTGATTGTTTGGACAGCATGCATTCAGCATTTTGAAAAACAGGAAAAACATTAAAATTTGCTAACTTATGTTCAATGTACAACGTAATTCATCTCGTGATCTAATAACCACTAGTTAATTAACCAATGATCATTTGTTCGTCATAACAGTTATACAAATAAATAAAAAACAAACAGCACAAATCGGAAATTGGACAGCTGATTGATGCCTTGAGAAATAAAAAGGGTACTAGACAGGTGGGTGGCAGCATTAAAAAAAATGGCTCGACCAATAAAGAATTCCCGAATTTCGACCGTCTGGTATAATTTATTCCCTGACCAACGGGACAAAACTAGCAAGTCAAGCTGACCATGCCTGAAGAGTAGAAAAGTCAAGGTGATGTGTCGTCTTACTGTGTAGATATGATTTGTCCATAGGCCCCGACATATCTTTCATTTTTATTTTCATCTTGTCCCAGTAGGAGCAATCCCAGACGCCCAAATCTTTAATCTGCGCACGGAATCTTGTGATTATATGGTCTACCTACTGCCCTTGTGTTGTAATGGGCCTCTCACTGATGGTGACTAAGCCACCGATTCTAATTGGGAAAACAAATTATTGAAACGGATCCTCAAGTGTCTTCCTTTTTCTCTCCTCTACTCGTGATATCCATTGTATATTGTGACGGGTCGTCTGGCTCTACTAATGTTGCTAATTAAAAACAAAGTTTCATGATCATTCACTTGAAAACGTTGAAATCATAATTAACGATTGTATTTTATTTAACAACAAAATTTAAAAAAAAAAAAAAAAAACTAGGAATGTTGTGGTGGCGCGTGCGGCGAGTTTACTTGGCTAAATAGTGGCTTTCAAGCCTGTGATAGAATCCTCTCAATGGTTCCTACCTGCCCATGCAGCATTTGTAACTTCATCACCTTCGATTCGCCGTCAATAACCATGTCTTTATCGTTTTCCTTTTCTTTTCTTTCTTATCCTAGAAAATTACACTGACCCTAAAAATAACCGATGCAACTCTTCAATTAGTTTTTTTTACGACTTAATTTTTATTTTTTTATTAGTATTTGTTTTATTTTAAAAAAATTATTAAATTAAAATTTATTTTTAATTTCATTCCCCATAAGTTTTTATCATAGGTTAAATATGGTCTCTATTCTTTTAATTGCTATTTTTTTATTTAAAATAATTTTAAAATTAATTTTTTTCAATTTCATAATTCTTTAATTTTTTTTTCTAATAGAATTTTGGTCCTTATTTTTTTATTACTATTTTTTTTACTTTAAAATTTTTTTTAGTTTAATTTCTTTTTGTAATTTTATCCTTTGACATTAAATTTATCGAGCGTTGAGCTTCTTAATTTAACATGGATTTAGAGCTTAAAGAGTTGCAAGTTTGAGATATTAATTAGGTTTGCAAGTTTTTGTTTCATCCTCCAATATTTTCCTTTTCTTTCTACAGGATTTTTCAGTCGTTTTGAGAATAACACTCAGGATGCCTTTGTTTTTTTTATTCTATCTTTTCTAGATCTAGTTTTTTAAAAAGTAATTCTTTTTAATTAGATTACATTAATTTATTTTATCATTTAACATTAAATTAGTCTGGTATTGCATTGGGGTTTTTTTCGTATTTGTTAAATCTTTCTTCTTTAAAAGAAATTTTGTTTTTTAATTAAATTAATTAATTCTATCATTCAACATTAAATTGGTCGGATATTGAGTTTCTTGATTAAGACCAGATGTGGAATTTAACGGGTTACAGGTTTGAGAGATTAACATTGGTTTAGAAGGCTCACTAAAATTTGTTTGATTGTTTCCCCTTTTTTTTTTCCATCCTCAAATGTTTTCTTGCTTTTTTTTTTAGCTCCTTATGGAATTTTCCATTCGTTCTGAAAAAAATACAGGTTACCTTTAGCTTTTTTAAAAGAATTTTGTTTTTGAATTAAATTAAATTAGTTGATTGAATATAAACATGAGATACTTACTTTATGGTAGTTTTTTAGTTTGCTTTTCGGGTTGTTGTTATGACAATGCGGATAGTCTTTTTCAAATGTCTTAATCTTAGATTTTTTTTACTTATTTGAAAACATTAATGTCATACGAATATCATTTTATTATATTGTGAAAAGTATTGGCTTCGCCTGAGATGTAATACAGACTATCTAGCTACTTATTACCTATATTGACTACCTTCTTAACTAGCATGAATAAAAGCTTTAAAAATCAAGTGTTTAAGTTCATAAAACATGATACATCATGTGAATATGAAAGCATTTCAATTCATGAATTTTCTATGTATTTGAGAGAAATGTATCAAGAACTTTACTTTCAAAAAATGATTTGATTGGTGTTAGAAAAATGAATAATCTTTTTATATTGGTCATCGATCACAAAATTCAAAGTGATTGTCGTTATTCATGAAAAATAATATGTGGATAACTTTTTCTTATCATCTCAAACAATTCAAATTTTATTTAAAATGTTTGAAGTTGTTGTCTTTTTAGTTATTCATTAGTACTTTTTTTCACCGGATTCTAATTATCCTTAGACTTTTCCTTGCAAAAAATATTTTTCAAAATTGATTAATGAATCAATTAGAAAAGATAATTCTTTGTTTTGAAACATTTCAATCATTGCTTTTTTATATATTTTTTTATATATATTTATTATTATTGATGTGAATGATGATTCAATTATTTATTAAATTTTTTTTTATTAATACTTTATCTACCTTAAAAAATTCCCCATTAACATACATGAGTAAAGGGAGGAATTTTTGCTATCAATTGTTAAAAACTAAAACACGTAAAACATTTGAACCTCCCAAGCTCTTATTGATTGATCACACACCTTTCAAAACACACTTATACATTGGCTCTTATATTTATAAAAAGATTACAATCTCTAACTATTATAATTTTATTAAAAATTCTAATTTATTAGTTAAATAAGAATTCTAATATTAATGTTTTTTTTTTATCAAAGATTCCTAGTTAGACTAACACTTTGTTAGATAAAGCTGAGGAATGAAATTATAATATAAAGATAAGGCACTTAAATTATTATTATACAGATGTTCAACCAATTTTTAATTTTAAAAAATAATAAAAATAAATAAAATAATAAAGATAATAAAATAATTTGAGAAATTAACCAAGATAATATAAATTAACATTTGAGGACTGATAAGGATGAAATTATAAAGTTAAAAGTCAATTTGACAAAAAATCATAAGAATTAATAAGTTTACGAACTTAATTAAATCTTAAATTAGTTTAATTGATGCAATTAGAGGTGTGATTGAAAAAATATTAAAATATTTGGTTAATTTAAATTAAAATTACAAGAAATTAAATTTTAAAAATCAAAATAAATAGAGACGGTATTATAGGAGTTATTATAGGAGGTTAATTGATTTGAAAAGTTTGAGAAATCAATTAATTGCTGAATTTGATACCATGATCCATTTTGTAAATGACACGTACCATTTTGTAAATGATAGATCCAATTTCATTGATCATGGGGTGAAATTAAAAAAAAACAAAAAGATTTTCAAAAGCAAGAACTTGATTGCAAAACATTAGAATTTCAGGGGGCAAATTGAAGGTGCCCATTTCAGCTCAAGAAATGACGTCTTTCCATGGAGGATTGTTCATCCTGTTCCTCTGGAACAGAGGAAGTTGTCTGGACAAAAAAACGATGGCCTTTGTTAGACCCCATCATCTCACCAAATCCAAGCCAGAATGTATACCAAATGGTCTACCACAAATCCCAAAATTGATTCAGTCTCCTTCGCCCCCACAATGCGCCTCTGGCATTAAGGAAACCCATCACTAACAGTCCAACAATGGCAAGACTGTTGGTGTCCTAATCCCACCAAACACAGGGCCAATTTCATCTTCATACAAGATCATGATCCCAGGAAGATAAGGATCAAATTTCACTCAGGGTGGCCTATAAAAGCAGAGGAACCCAAGGAGCGGGGGGGGGGGGGGGTGAAAAAAATAGAGAAAAAACGGAGAGACAGAAAAGGAAGAAAACCCAGAGAGCAGAGGAAGACAACCTAAAAACCAGAGATGGAAAGAATAGAAAACAGCAACAAAACAGAAGCAAGAATCTCGTATTGACTCGCCCGATCCAACCAAAGAAAAAACAGAGACGAAAAACCATGAGAAAACAGAGGACAAACCATAGAAACAGAAACCACAGGAGAGGAGAGAGACCAAAGAGAGACAAAGCTGACAGAAACAGAGGGGAGGGGAGGAGAGGAGGATTGCCTAACCAGGCATGATCGCCTCACGTCTTCATCTCCAGTTGATACGCTAGGTATTACCCACTTCTTGTAGCAAGCATGCGTAAATTCACGAATGCTTGCCGACTGTGGCCAGCTTGGTCACTGGGCTGGGCCAGTGACCAAGCTGGCTAGGCTGGATCAACCCCATCCTTTATAGTAAAGCTAGATTGGATTCATACCAAAAAAAAAAAAAAACTATTAAAACCGAGCTGGACCTGAGCCTCAAGTCCAACCAACCTATTTTCTTGAGTTAAGGGTGTTAGCTAAACATACTTTTATGCTTTTTTTTATTGTAATATCTAGTAAAACAGGTTTTTTAAGATATCAGAAAATTTTTAAAAAATTTAGAGGTTCTCTTTTATGATTTTGTTTATTGGATTGTAGACTTATACTATAAAATATGATTTTGTTATAAAATATATATGTCTTTTCTTTTTTATTCTATGAAATAAAAAAAATAGGAAGGCTTCCTCATTGTAAAAATACAAAAAAAAAAAAATGTTTTGCTTTCACTTCAAACTTTATTTGTTTATTCACTTCCGTTAAAATCAGGAATATTTATATTTCATATTTACTGATATCAGAATTTAGAATACCTTTTATGTTCACTAATGCTAGAATTAAAAATCGAAACACTAGAATTGAAAATTATTCTGAACCCTAATATTCACTGAAGTCAAAATTAGAAATACCATACTTTTTCATGTAATATTTACCAACGTTAGGGTTAAAAATATTTGTAGTTGAATATTTAAATGACACTAGAGTCTGTAATATTATAGGCAGACCTTCAAAAGTAAAACACAACAAATCCTTAAGCAGACCTTCAAAAGCAAAATATAACAAATTTTTAGCAAATTTAAGACAAAATCAGCAATAAAATTTATCTCATGTAAAATGTTTAAAAGGTAATAATATCTTTTTTTTATATATAATCAATCTTATACCATAAATTTTTTATTAATCAATTAGATTTTTAATAATTATAATATTAAACGATGATTTTTTAAAACAGATATTTACCCTTTCATAGAATAAAATATTAAATATCTATTTTTTTCCTCAAAAAACATAAAGGTCACTGCCGCAATAGCTAATGCTACAATCTCAAGTTTTGGATCCCATGAATATGAGAAATATGTGAAGTATTTCTAATTATTCCTATTCTTAATGTTGAAGGTACATACTTCCAGTATTTTTTTTTTAACGTGGGTGTTCGAGCCAGTTTGCGCGCACCTCAACTAATTCCACGGGCCCTGAAGTTAACGACCATGTAAGTTTACAGTGGCCATCATATGAGCAACCACAGGGCTCGAACCAGAGATCACAGAAGAAGCAGACCCCTTAATCCAAAATTCTTATCACTGGATCACCTTCTATATAGTTATTTTTGTTAACTCGAATTTTGGTGAATAGTACAGAAGGATTCACTTTCATGGGGTACAACGATTTTCAAGTTTCTATTTTGATGAAATCAAGCCATAATACTCATGCATTGATGTTTGAAGAGGGAACAGTTGTTTGTTTTTGTGTTTTGAATTGTGTTAGAGTGTATTTTAAGAGAGTATTTAGTTTTAAAAAATATAAAATTGATATTATTTTAGTGTTTTTTTGATGTATTAATGTTAAAAATAAAAATAATTTTAAAAAAAGTTATTGTGATGCATTTTTAAATAAAAAACACTTTTAAAAAACAAGTTATATGAAAATATCAAATTCACAAGAATTCTATTGGTGAATTTGTTTTGCAATTAAGAAAAAAACAAGTTAAATGTTTTGATAAATAAACATTGGGTTTGAAAGTGAATATATATATATATATTTTAAAAAAATATCTAGTAAGAGATTCAATATCATACAGCGCCTAAATGATCGAAAGTTAAATTTAAATGAGAAATTATTAAATATATGTTATCAAATCTCAGTGTGTAAAATGCGATTAAGACAATAAACGTGGGTAAAAAATTATAGAAAGTAAAAAATAAAAGTGAAGAGAAGAAATAAAAAAGAAAACTTTTTTCCTCTAAAAATTGTGTCGTTATTTGGAAGCAAAAACGTTCAAAACTTTTTAAAATTTAAAATCATTTAAAAATTAATTTTTATATTTCTAATTTCAGGTTTAACCTTGATATATTTTGATATATCTGAAATCAAGATTTCCTTTATATTTTGCGTATAAAACTAAGAGGAAATGACTCCACACATATTTAATTGCATTAAATCTATCTTTAAGAAGTTGTTGTGTATCCTATTTATCATTTTATTAGATTTTCAATATAAAACTAACATACGTATTTCCCCTTAAACTAATGAATAAACTAAATATCCTCAGCATCAATAATATCCGATCTAATTAATTATTTTTATTTTTTTAAATAGAACTAATTTTGATTAAATAAAATAAAATAAATAAATTTAGAATTTAATATCATGATTTTAATTCTCCTTTCAAATATTTTGATTTTAACTAGTTTTAAAACTAGTAGCCTAAACACCCTTTTTTCTTTGTCTAAAAAACCCTAGAAGCCTTAAAATCTCTTCTTTGTTTTTTTTTTAAAAAAATAAAAACAAATTTTCTAGATGGAGAATTAAAACTATGATATTAAATTTAATTCTAAAATTTAATTAATTCAATAAAAAAAATTAAAATTTATTAGTTAGATTATTATTGAAGTCAAGGGTATTTAAATCATCTTGTTATTTTTATATGCAAAACATGAAGGGATGGTTGAAAAATAGTAATAAACAAACTTAATTTCAAATCTAATAAAGTATAAAAATGTAAAAATTTAAATTAAGAATATATAAACTAATTCTCAAATAACTTTAAGTTTAAAGAAGATTGGAGCAATTTAACCTTATTTTAAAAAAAAATAAAAAAAAAAATTGAGCACCAATCAAATATCAGTTGTTTGTTAGAATTCATAATAAACCCATAAAAAAACCAAAATAAATTATAGAGTTTAATTTAAAATCCAATTAAATTTTAAATAATAAAATTAAAAAAATAATAAAAAATTAATCAGATGGTAATGAGTTAGGCCCATGCACCTTATATTAATAAAAAAAACTCATGAATGTTTGGGCCTAAAAGTCCATATACGCACTTAGGTTTTTGAATTTTTATCTCATGAGTTGACAACACATCATCTATTTCTAATTTTTTTTTTTAAGTAGTTGATAAGTCACTTGTAATTATAGGCGACCTGTTTCCTTTTAGATGTTAGCATAGAAATTAGTCACCATTAGAGGGAGGGGTTTATTTGTCTAAAATTTTGTTTTCAAGCTATTATTATCTAAGAACACCAAGTAAATACTCTGTAAATAACATAACATAGCAATCCTAAAACACCATAAAGTCACTAAAAAACAAAAATTAACCAAAAAAATCTAAATCAAGCTCGATCTAGTTTTTCAGGTATAGAGAAAAATCATTATCATCAAACTTCTCTCCTTAAATAAAACTCGTTAACACTAGAAACATCAAATTTGCATTGCCAAAAAATGATCATTTGCCAATTTTTTTTTCTTTTATCATTTTTTCTCTCATCTCTCAAGTTTAGGGATTAAAAGGTTAAGAAGATGCACTTTCAAGAGAAAATTAAAATTATAAAAACTAAAAGGGTTATAGAGTAAGATAAAGAAAAGTAGATAGACTAAAAAGAAAATTTTCTTCTGAATTAAGATTAGCCATGAATTTCTTCTTATTTTACACCTTAGTTCTTTATTGCTAAATATTACTATTTTTTTAATAGGTTTTGACAAATCAATAATAAAATTAGGCATAGAACATTGTAATTAAAAAAAAAATATTCAAGAACAAAAATGAAAAAGAAAGTGTTGTGAATTGCTATAGTGATTTCCCTCCTTTAATATATTTTGTAATTTTTAAATTTAAAAGGACATTAGTTACTTAAAAAAAAGACATAAAAGATAAAATGTTATTTTATACAATAAGTCTAGAATGATGAGGTTAACACAATGTTGTCACGGGTTATACCCCTCATGTGAAGAAATAGTTAAAAAATATTAATTAAAATATATTTAATAAAAAAAATATTTTTTAAAAAATATTTTTGTAATTCCCTCTCGTTTTCTCTCAGAATTTATCTCTTTCTTATGCTATAAATATTGGTAATTATATCTCTGTATCATGAAATTGCTCCGAAATTCAGCCCTAGTCAACAACCTAAGCCCACTACACCTCAGTCTAAGAAACCCAAGCCCAAGTGTGTCATCAATGCAAATTCACTTTCTTTTTTCCCGCCTTCTTAACATACGCACACACTAAAAACCATCATTTCTCCCAACAGGAAAAAAACAGAATCCCTACTTTCACACTGAAAATCTCGACGTGGCAAATACTCTCCCACGCCGGAAAGATTTCCGATGGGAAGTCTCCCTTCAAATCATCAACGCGAAACCCGAACCTAAACCAAGCGGAGCACTAAACCCCTCTCCCAGCTCCAAAACTCACCCCCCTTCCATGGCCGATCGATCTCTTACTCCAAGGTATTTCGATATGGATATATATTACCTGTATCAGTATGTGTATAAACACGCGTACATTACATGACTGTGTTTTTGTGTGCGTGAAGGATGTTCGAAGATTCTATAGAAAGGAAATGCACCGATTTTCCGCACACGATTAGGGAAATCGGTTGCGTTAAAACAATCTTCATACCTAAAATCTGGGGAATTTGGGTGGCAGGATTTATCGCTTTCAGGGACGAAAGTGGGTATGAAAAATAATGGGGTTATTGGCGATGATGTGCCAGAAGATGCTTAACTGTTTCCAGCGAGGAGATGGAACGAGCAAGGAGTCTTCTTGGCGACCCAGAAGACATAGGAACTTTCTTAAACGAGGGAGATGCAGTTGATCAGGGCCTCTCAGTTTTTGAAGATGGTAGATTTGGTGATGCTTCATCAAACAAGGAAAATGATTTTTACTCTGCTTTCACCTATACTAGAGCCTCAAAGAGTAAACATATCTCAAGAACTTTCATCTCGCCTCCTAAATCATCTGCAAACCATGTCAAGTCATCCATTAATCCAAAAAACAGAACAAGAATTTTGAAATTAAAAACAAAGGACTCTTTTAAATCCAGCCCAAGCCCATTCTAATTAATAATAAAACCAAACTTCTGAAGCCCAAAAAGACTGCCTGGCTCTTTTAAAATCTAAGTATTTGTTGAGAGTGGGATTTGAACCCACGCCCTTTCGGACCAGAACCTTAATCTGGCGCCTTAGACCAACTCGGCCATCTCAACCGTTGTTGTCAAGGTACCTGTAATTTACAATAATAGAGAGAGACTCACAGTAGCTTTGAAGATAGCAGTTGATGGATTTGAGCCCTGAAGGAATCACTGAGTCCGCAAGACAGAACCCATTGGCCGGCCTGAATCCCCTACGAGTATGCCTTTTGTTCCTAAGCCTTTCCAGCACTGTTGCATACTTGCATGGAACCTAGCTTATAACATGAGACAAAGAAAAACAACATTCAGCTGCTTCTTTGCCACCTTCAGCTTCGTTTTAGAATCTCTCTCTTTTCCCCTTCTCCTTTTTGAAGTTTTTTAAGGGCAGGGCTGTTGAAAATCGAATGTCAAGAATCTTTTTCAAATATTAGGGGAAGTGGGATCCGATCTTTGGGTAGTTTCCTGAAAGCAATAGACAGAAGAGTGGTCTCCCTTGATTGCCAAAATACCCCTCTCATTTTTGGCCATGTACTTGTAAAATATTTGTAATTATATATTAATTCATGTAAAATCTATCAGCACCAAGAACATCATCATTATTAGCTTTATCATGCAGGCATATAGAGGTTTCTGGTAATATTTCTACTCTGCAAGGCGCTGGAAATGAGGTTGACGCTTGATTCCTTCGAACAGGTAAAACTGTCTGGAACGTCTTGGAAATATTTTTATTATTATTATTAACGCTGGTGGCTGGTTGCTGGTGGCTGATGGCTGGTGGCTGGGCTAATTTACATACATCTTAACTAATTTTATAGATCTTGAAATTAACAATTATGTAATTTTCTAGTAGCTCTGAGATTTGTGAGACTCGAACTGGTAGGTGATTTATAAAAAACAAATTTAAAACCTGACCAATTAAACTATATTTTTTTTTATTTTAAAAAATAATTTTAACTGTGAAGGTGGTTGCACCCATGACAGTATAAGATGGTGATGGTTTCATAAGCCAGCCCTCATTGCAATGCTCCACTTGTGCTTATTTCTCCTTCCCCATAATCGTAAGTTGTGCGTATGAAACCTAATTATGTTGTTGTTGGGGCTGTCATAATGTTCATCTAAGAAATTGCTTTTTTCTCATATGCCATTTATGTTGTTGTCGGAATGGATCTGAGTTTGATTCGAGTAAAGGAGCTGTTTTGTTCTCTTAATTGTTTCCCTGAAAATCTCACGTAAACCATATTAGAATGTTTTTTTATATATATAAAAAACAATTTTAAATTTTTTCCTTCCAAATTAATATTTTTTTATATATTTTAAATAATAAAACAGTTTAATATATTTGTTTAATTCATATAATAATATTTTCATGTGGTAACTCAGTTAGTTAACACATATATATATAAGTTTAGAGATCGCAGCAGGTTTGAGAGTCGAGTGAGAATATTTTTATTAAAATGATAAACGATGTATTATCTATTTAAAAAAAAAGAAGACGGATGAACGGCATAACACTTTTCTTTATTTTTTCTTTATCTATTTAAAATATAAACAAGCTACAATGATATTTATTGTTGTTAAATTGCTAAAACAATCATAAAATATGTTTTTTAACATAAACAATGATTTTATTAAAAAAATCTTCCAATCGCTTTAGATAAAGTACATTAATAAAAAGATTTATCTTGCTAATTTTTTTTTTCAATGATAACTATATATTTTTTTTCTGGTTTAATAATAATACTAAATAATTCTTCAATACCTATATATATTATTTTATGTCTTTTAAAAAATTGATCCCTAGCATATGTACATACAAACTAGCACAAATAATACATGGATCCGTAATAAGGACGACGTGTCCCTTAAACAATTTCTTTTGGTCCATCGTTCGATAGCAACAGTGATGGAAAAGTCCAGTAAAAGAATGTAACAGCCCAATGGCAGTCAAGGTTTTTCTGGGGTGGTGATGCGATCAGTTAAGCAAAGGGGAGAGGGAGGGAGGGGGAGAGAGGGGGAGAGAGAGAGAGAGAGAGAGAGAGAGAGCGAGAGGTACGTTGGCGTGAGGCCATTCAAAAGCAGACAATAGTACATGAGAACATTAAAAGCAAGCCCCTCCCGGCCCCAACTTGCATTCCAACTTGCAGGAAAAAAAAAACAGAAAGAAAAAAACCTTTCTCCTTCAAAGTGAGATCACATGCAAGCTGTAACCATCTCTCTCTCTCTCTCTCTCTCTCTCTCTCAGCAAAAAAAAATTTGCAACTTGCTTGAATCTTAGAACATTTTGTTGAGTTATCAAAGTCAAGTTGCAGCTTGACAGGGCAGCAGCTCATGATGGTTGATTCCCTGCTTCAAGTTACTATTATTTTAATGCATCATGCATATGCTTCCACCCCCTTGGAAATGGAGATTTCTATCCTAGATAACAATGGATACAGAACCCATCAAGATCCTCTTTCAAAACCCTTCGATTTCTTTGGAAAAGACACAGAAATCGACCCTGAGAAATTGGTTAATTTGCTCATTGGATCCCAATTAACTATTGATTAAGGTATTAAGTTTGATAAACTACTTGGGATTTAGTGAACGAGTAGAACGAAAGCGATGTGATCCCGCACGAGGGTATCAATTCTTGTTGCATGTATATATATATATAAATTTTTAGATCAACTTGGGTGTTCAAATCAGCTTAGATCAATTTGGGTGTTTGAATCAGCTTGCATGCATTTTAATTAATCTTATATGTTCTTAAATTAATAATTATATAAGTCTTTAATGATCATGAAAGGATTTAAACTTATAATTATCATGAAATAAACACAAAATTTGATCAATT
>Ga0325414_1003325_pt1 | contig 16655 bp, 9 predicted proteins | sample PopdelMetagenome_8_FD_206183 | JGI IMG/M metagenome (GOLD analysis project Ga0325414, IMG submission 206183) | Populus deltoides microbial communities from Bellville, Georgia, United States - Leaf-PdKOR-R3 | ecosystem: Host-associated > Plants > Phyllosphere > Phylloplane/Leaf | place: USA...
TTTTATATTTTTTTTGACATACACACATACATATACATATATATATATATATATATATATATATATATATATATATGGATTTTTTTGCTTTATTTTCTTGTTTTTTTATAAAGATATTTATTTTATTAAATTAAAATTGAGGAGAAATAATTAAGGACTATTTTAGAAGTGGACATATAGTTGACTCTTTTTTCTTCTTCAAATCCACTAGTAGCTATCCTATTTTGATCTTCCACGTGATATTTTATTAGTAATTTGTTGTATGAAGACCAATATAAGGGCAAGATACACAAGAAAATAAGAAAAATAAACAAGATCAATGATAACAATATATTATATCTACTTGATGGTTTACACTATATTGTGATTTAGATTATTTTTACTTTTTACAAGGGTTTAATAAGTTCATTTTATAATAGTTAATAAATTGAATTAAACAAAAAACATTGATCATGATGGCCTCCAAAAAATAAATGCGTGCCAATATTCTGAAAAATAATTTTATAATCTTACTTGATAACAAAGTTAAAACTTAATAAAATAATATCTAAAATATATTTTTAATTGATCTAAGAATATAAAAAAAACATCAATCAATAAAATATTGAAAGAGAAAATTGAGAAAAAATATTCAATTAAAAAAAGAATAAAAAACATTCTCAATCAACTTCTTACAAACCAAACAAATCTTTACCTCTAATTTCAAAAGGAAAAAAAATGATAATTTTAAAAAAATGAATAATTATAAATACAAATTAATTATACATGTTGTACAACTTGATATATGTAGAGAATCTTCTAAACCCGAAAAATTGAAATGTTAGCTAAGATTTCAAAAATAATTTTATATTAATTTTCTAACATACCTTTTAAAAAAAACTCTTTAGATTTAAATTTTGCATAGGCTCATTATAAGATTGGTGAGATTCGAACTATTGATCACTTGATCATTGAGGTTTTGATTATTAACGAACCATCTTAATAAAAAAACTTAACTTGTTATGTGAGTTCCCAATTATGGCTTTATATTAACTATATATGTATTCATTCCTTAATAATTGTTTTTGAAATATTTGGTATGATTACCTAAAATAATATAAATGTATGCCAAACTTCATCAAAATCCTATAATGTTATTTATTATTATTTATTACATTTTTTTACCTAGTTAATTATGATCCATAAAACGATGTTAAGTGGACACTTAAAGAAAAAAAATCAATAATTAACCAAACACTTAATTGATAAAATTTTATAAGTACCAACCCTAAAACTATAAAAAGTCCATACTTATATAGCAAGACACACATACACAATCAGAAATTAAATGAAAAATTCAAATACATTTATTAAACAGTTCTATATACCACATAAACTTGCATTTTGATCAATTCAAGGAAAGAAAATCTAATCAACATATAACCTAAAAGTTGTATATGAAAGTAAATTTGTATATTTAAAAAATCATATTCTCGATCAAAGAAATAGAAAGAATCCAACAACTTAAATTTATTAAAAGCACGTAAAATTTTTTAGAAAAAAGATAACATAGATATTCCTATATAACAATGCAAGTGACAAATACCATATTGTAGACATCAAAATTTTACAAGCACAATTCAATGTCTAAATAATTTGTAGTTTAATACATTGGATTTTAGTTTAATATCCTTTTAATTAAGGGTATTTCAGGTTCATATTGATTTCCTGTCCATCTTATTCTTTGATTCACTATTCATTTTATTCTAGTAACTTTGTAGCTTTCGTAAGATTTTCTTGATGAAGAAGTTTTTCTTGTAAATTTCATGTCATCTAAGAAGTTGTTTTTTTATAAAGTGTTCAAAAAATATGGCTTAAGTACAAGAGTAGTGTTCCTAACTCCATATGATGAGGTCATACCATTCTCCTTTACATTGATAAAATAATGTTCAAATAGCATAGAAGAGTATCGAGCCTTGATCATTAGTTTAGAAATAACACTAGAGATGAAAATTTATTGGCTATATGTTTATAAAGACCTAAAGTTTTTTTTACCAATCAACTTTTAAAAAAGTATGATATTCAAAAGATAAATCTTATTCCACATAAAAAAATATGCTTCTTAATTGATGCTATGTAAGCATTGAGCATGTCCTAAGAATCCAAAATCAATAAATCAATGCATTGACAAACCTAGCAATAATGTTAGCATATTTTAAGCATGAGGTAACCTTTATACTAATATACCAAAATATGAACAATCCCGCAACTTTATTTGGAAAATACTATAAGCAATAATATTTTTGTTGCTAGGTTGATAAGGAAGATTTAAGCCAATCAATAATTGATTAACTAGAGTTTGAAAAATTACATGATGATCAACGACATAAGATAAATATTTATAGATGAGCATCTTAGTTTATCTACTATAAATAAATTCTTTATAGGTAATTATTTAATGGTGTTCTTCTTAGATGATTGGATGGAGAAAAAACAACTCAAATCCTATAGTAGGCTTATTTTGAAGTTTATCATGCATATGGATTTGGGTCTAAACTTTATTTTTGCATTAAAAAAAGGGGTATCATTGGCCAAGTATGGCAAAGGATTGTATGGACTTTGCAATAAGGTGTCATGCCCACTAATTTCACATTAACTTTATTCGCTAACCATTAAATCCTTTACATTTTAAGATTGCATCTCGACAATGATTGACTACTTCTTCAAATAAGTAGAAGCAATACCTTTGAAAGAAGTAAAAAAAGAAGTGTGTGTGTGACACCTGCTGCTATTTTTTAGGCAATTTTAAATGCATAAAAATGAATGAAATCTTTATTTCAGGAAAACATGAATAAAAAAAGCGCTAAAGAAATAATAAGCAACGAGTTTCAAATCAATATCTAAATAAGTGAATAGATATTCCTTTTTTTTATATATATATATACCATTGCAAGCCTTTTGTATTGTAATAAGCACTTTGAAAAATGTTTTTATGACACAAGACTCCATTTTCTTCCCAGAAGCATAAAATCTTGGCTTTGAAATAAATTTATACTCTTATGATAAATGAGGATTTGGTGTAAATAACTCCCATAAACACCAAAAATTGAGCCAGTCTATTTGACAAATCTTATTAGAATTATTTTCTTGTGTAATTAAAGAAAAAGCTTGAAATACGTATAGACAAGTCTTAGGCAAAGATAATTCATTTTTAACATATGAAAACTCCTTAAAACTACTGATAAACTTTTTATAATACTCTCCTATGATAGATAGGTTATTAATGTTGTGTATTTCCTAAAATGAGATCCCTATTTCACCTTAAGAATATATTCTTACCAAGACACTAATATTCAAATAGTGCTTGGTAAATATGTTTTGGGCGATAATAGTTAAAAGCACCTAAGTATATTGTATATGTCAATCCATTATTGTTTCTTTTCAAAAACATGTTCTAGGTTTTTAAATACAAATCTCAAGATCCTTTAAGTTATTAGATTCCACTTTGCAAGTCAAGTTTGGTGCTTTATTTGACCTTTCTCTTGTCAATCAAGTATATAATATAGGCCCATGAAACTTTTATGATCATTATTACAATGTGGAGAAAAGCATAGAGAAGATCGATGTTCTGGAATAATCACATCATCAAAAGCCATTTGTTTTATAAGGCCAATTCAATTACAAAATTTAGTAGCATATACTTTGGTGTTTATACTTCGTTGTTTATACTTCGTTGTTCCAAAATAATTAGAAAAGTTACTTTTAAGGATGCTTCAAATTAAGGCCTAAACTAATTAGTTCTTAGGGGAGGTGGTGCGAGGGTGAAAGATATAACTATCAATAGATGTTAATTTGGTCAAATTTTTAGGAGCTTTTTAGTGAAAAACATTAACAAGTTATTGCCTTGCTTTCACTAAAAAACCAAGAATGATGATAAAGGTCATAGGGTGAAAAAAAGAGTACAAAGCTTTTATTTTTAATTCAAGAGTTTAGATTAGATCTTAAACTCGTTTAAGAATCTGAGGTGACCTTGATTGCTTGACGAATGAGTTTTGCCAAGTAAAGAGCCTTTAGACTTGAAAAAAAGGCCCAAACATGAAAAAAGAACATAAAGTATCAAAATTCAAGAAGGGAAGACAAAGCTCGGCTATTGATCAAATGTATTTTGAACGAGTTCAACTTTTAACGCGTTAATTTTACAATCACTAATTTTCCTTGTTGAGTCGACGTTGATATTGCTTTTTTTTTTTTAAAAAAAAATACAAAAATACAAAAAAATCAAAATTTACAAGGGATCAAATATGAAAAGAAAAAGTTGAGAGACCAATTTGTTTTTTAGGTTGCTTGGGGACCAAGCAATTAAAAATAACAAATTTTGTTATCTATAAAGAGAAGTGAAAATTTTTAATACAGAGGGGGAATAGTAGAGAGCAAGAGAAAAATCCTAAAAAAAACTAAAAAACCCAATCTTTTCTTCATCACGGGGGGAAGCCGCCACCCCTTTGGCTCTTGATTTCTTCACCCGCTCTCGGTTACCCCTAGACCTTAGCAAAAAGAAGACAAGCCGCCGCCCCCTCCCTTGACTAAGAGCAAAAGAGCCATTTCCCCATCATCATCTCCATCTTTTCTGTTCTCTCCTAACCAACCCAAAGCCGGCTGAAACTTCAGCCATCATGAACGCTCATCCCCATCTTCCCTATAGAACAGACCCCATCACTCTCCTCCTCATCGCCATTTTAACATCAAGAATCAAAAGCCACACATAGCCATTCCCCTCTCATTTGGCCAAAAAAAAAAAAAACAAGAGAACCCTATTAAACCCACATCAACCTCCAACAACGACAACTTCTCCCCACTTCTCCCAAAACTAGTCCCCTCACTATCACTTCCTCTGCGCTGCTAACTGCAGCTCATTACAAAGAAAATGAAGAAATAAGAAGGGAGGCCAAAGGATAGTAAACAAGGGGCAGAAAACTGAAACTTGGATGAGCGCCGATTTCACAACCATGGTAGTGGTGGACGACACCGCCGTTGTAGAAATGAAATGGGAGGAGGGAAGTTGCTGATTTGGCCATCCACACCCCTGGTCTGTTGGCGGCGCGTGCAACGCCCGACTCCAGATTTGGCAGATCTTAAGGAAGAGAGAGAGAATCAGATCTAAAAAAAAATGGAAGGAAGAGAAGCCGATCTGAAAACAAAGAAAGAAAAGCTAAAACAGACTTGCTTGTTGCGTTTTTAGGTGTTTTGCAGGTAACGACGGTGCTCACAACCGACAGGAAGGAGAAGAAAGGAGGAAGCCATTACGAATACAGGAAGGAGAAGAAAGGGGGAAGCCATTACGAATCTCCCCCACTCTCTGGATTTTGTGGCGGCGCGTGAACCCATGTGCCGCCAGTCACGATGGCGCGTGGAGAAGACGCGCCACCATTTTCCTTGCAGTTCCAGAAGGCCTCCTCTATAATTCCTGGATTTTTAAGGGTTTGTTTTGTAATTTTTACATGCTGGAACATGTATTTAAATTACTGTTAGTTTTTTTGTTTAATTTATATTATTTTGTAAATGTGGGTATACGTGATTGTACTTTCTTATATATATATTTTTGAATTATAAAATGAAAAAGAAAGGAAAAAGAATTAAATATTTTAATTTGTATATGGTTAAATATCCTAAGGACAAATAAAATCATGTTGTATGTCTCATGAAAATGCAAGAATATGTTTCTGCATATATTTTGGGATTTAATAACTGATTTATTAAAGCCTTAAGAATTTGGCTGATATGTTTAAATTTTTAAATCACATCAAAATCACGAAACAACTTACCTCAGGTAGGGTGCGCTAGGGGTGCTATTACCTTCCCTAGCCACAACCAGTTCCTTACCCGTGAATCTCTGACAAAGATCAGTACATCCGGGTTTTCTAGTAAGCTTTAATTAAATACAAGGTGGCGACTCCCAAAGAACCAAATCAAGCAAATAAACAAAAATACCAACCGATGCCGCGTGGGGACGTGTGACAGAATGACGACTCCGCTGGGGAAGGTATTGTTTTCGACATTATCAGACTAAGCTTTGTGTTTTGATGTGTTCAAGTTTTTTTTTTTGTGTTTTGTTTTGTTTTATTTTTTATTTCATGCATTGTATAGAATTTGCTCATGCATCACATGTTTTAGTTTTTGAAAGCACACACGAGCTTCAGGTTAGGTGGGGGACTAGCAGCTTACCTTACGACTTTTAGTCAAGGTTTAAGTTTGTGTAAACCCTAATTCTTCGTTGAGTGCTTAGATTGGTAATGATTGGTTCGCGTGCCAACCCATTGCCTACTGGGCCCCCATATTGCCTTCAAGAGGGTGATCATTAGGACAACGAGAGACCCTTTTTAGAGACCAAGTAGTAAACTTACCCTTTGTCTCACTTAAAAAGATTAGAACCTGCCTTTAGGATGTATGCTCTATACACATTGTTTTACATCTGAGCAAGCCCTTTTTGAAGCATCTTGAATTCAGGACTTACGGGGGATATAATGGTCATCACTCAAGAAATTTCTATTGTAAAGTTTGAGCAAGAATAAAAATTCTTGTTCATCATGCAAGAGTTATGACCATATATCACCTCTCGAAGGGCAAGTTCATCATATAGATTACATGTCATACATTTATCATGCATGCACCAGGTTGAAAGTAGGGTCCCCTAAATAAGCTTTGCTACACCTGATTGAAAAAAGATGATGGGAAATGAAGAAAGGGGTCAGAGAGAGGCTCATTGTCAAAAGAAAGTTGAGAGCATTAAAGGTGAAGTAGCTAGACTCAGATCTGCCTGAACAAGCATTGAGCATCAAATGGAAAGGGAATGCCTGCACAGTCTTCTATGGGAACACTGCTTGTCCATGTCCCATTGAAGCTGCACCTCTCATTTTCAGTCATGAATAATGACAGCAATGCCTTCAGTCATTAACTAATGACAACCCTTGTTCTTGTTCAACTGCACTGATAGTCGTTCAAAGCCTTCTATCTTCCAAGAGCACCCAAAAGCTGCTAGCTTTTCTGTGCCTGGTGCATTGGCCTTCTTTCCAACCATCTCTATTGTGAACACCATTCTGATCCAGCAGCATCGGTGCTGATATGAAAAAATAAAAGCAGACATTGAACTTTAAAGTGGCAGAGCTCTCTTTATAGAAATCTGTTTGTGGCTCTGCAAGTGGGAAATCCAAGAGGGGGCGTAGTAGTTTCAGATCAGCTATAATTTCTCCCGCTAGTGTCAGTATGAAAAGGAAGAAGTATGGAGAAGAGACAGAACTGATTTGAAAAACAAGAGCAAATATTGAACTTTAACAAAGCATAATTCCTCTACAGGTGTTTGTTTGCTGCACCGTCAGTGAGGAATCAAAGAGGAAATACAGGAATTTCAGATTCAACAGGTTCTCCTCTAATAAAGACAATGCGTGATCTCACACATCCGCAGTGACAGTGCTGCATGTTTCTGTGTGCTGCCAAGATTACCTAGCCAATAAGATATGAAGAGGGGAAATATTGAAGGTTCTGTCATGGATTCCAGAACAATGATGAGAGATGAATAAGGAGATGAGTTTGAAGGTGGGAAACCATATTTATGTGGTCTAGTCAAGTCTCGCTCAAGCATCAAATACTCAAATGTCTTTGCCAAAATTGACATATCTTTGCCACTCAAGTTTACCTAACAACATCTGCCAGATTCCAAACTTGTTGCCCCGACTCTGTCAAATCTTATGCAACCATCGTTTCCTAGGTGGTATAATCCGGACAAGAGATGTGAATATCATGGTAGGGTCCTGAACCATCTTAGTTGAACAGTTCTAAGAATTTGAAGAATCGAGTCCGGAAGTTGGTGAGCAAGAGACGAGTAGAGTCTGTGAAGGAGGGTGTTATTGGTCATATTGTCACGGAACATCCTCAAAATGTTTAGTGATCGAAATTGCTTGGCGAATCATGGATATTGCCAGAAAAATTGATCCAAGAATGGTGCTGAATTGTCAATCATTTTGTTATGGATTTTGTCATTCTGCATTTTGTTTTGGGATCACATCTCATCCTTTAACGAAACATGTCTTTTCTTTGTCTCTTTATTGTTCTGAAAGCATGAGATGTTTCTTTCAAAGGTTATTTTGACAAAATATTTTGATCAAGCTCCAACATGCGATTAAGATTAATCAATCCTGAAGATTAAAAGTATTTTGATTGCAGAAATGACTCGATGCTTGTTAAAATGTTATTAGGTGACCAAACAATTTTACACTCATACATGAAACTGAACCACCCACCATGTAGCTAAGTTTCAACAGTATGCATAATAACATGTAGTGGATTCGGTAGCTATGGACTCCTGAATCATTGACTCTTACAAGTCCCAACCATTACACTGGATGGGGTCAAAATTTAACGGTTCTAACCGACCTTGCTTGAAATGAGAAAAGGCCATTTTTTTTATCCTTTCATATTTTTTGAAATATTATCCCTTGAAGTCCCATTTTGAGCCTAGTAAAATATTTTCTTTTAAAAAGAAACCTTGACTAGGATCATACCCTACACTAGGGGCAAATGAGAGATATTGTGAAAACATTAATAGAATTAATGGATAAAAGAAAGGCTTAGAACAAAAGTCCAATGATTGAGAAAGGGCTAGAAGAAGAAAAGCCATAGATTAAGGGCCATCCAAGAAAACTTTGAGGAAGGCTATGTAAAAGCAAAAAAAAAAAAAGGTTTCAATTGAAGAAAGACAACAAATGCCAAAGTAAAAAAAAAATCGAGCTTCATGTCTTTTGGTGTGTCTATGATAAAGCCTTTAGTGTCTTCAAAAGATTAGATTAATTATTCATCAAAGAAAAAGTTGAATATGCATTATGTCCTATGTTAAGACAAATCTAATCTTTGAGATCAACAAGGTTATATGTCACTTTCTTTACAAAGACAACGAGAGGAAAAAAGATTGATGAGTAATTGATGTTGATCCTAGGTCTTTGAAACCCTCAAACACCTTTTGATCCTGAATTTTCCTTTCTTTCATAAGTCATGAACCATAGCCTGGATTACGTGCTTTAAAAAGCCCTTTTTTTAATCAAGTAAGCAATCTGAATCGATAATGGCGATCTCAAAACTTGAAGAGCTTTTCCATAAGAGTCGTGGTTTCATGAATTAAGCTACTGGTTATTATGCATGCTGATAAAATTGGTGCTAAAAAAGGAAACAATCTTTCTTGATGAATCCTCAAGTTTTGACTTGAGCCTTTTGTTTCCCTGAAATTCACAGAATGTCACCTTATTCATAGACCATCAAATGATATACTCAAGATCAAAGATTAAAATTGACACAAAGAACCATGAAAAAAGCAGTTTTAATCTTACAACGGGTCATTTCTGTTTTTTAAAATACAAGACAATCAAATGACTACATTGAATAGTGTGTGTTGGGTCTTTGACCAAAGAAGCTTAAATTTCAAAAATACTTTTAAAAAACTGACATCTCTCTAATTTCATTTCAATAATTAGACATAAATAGACATGATCTTTGAAATATGAGATTTGATTCCAAAGCAAGAAATGTTGTCAAACAAAAACATCGATTGAGTTTGCAAAATTCTTGATAGAAATAACATCTACACTTCTCGACACTCTTTGAAAAGTTGACCACTTGGGGGCAATACAGTGAACCCTGAGAAGGAAAACAAACAACATTCATATCATATTGGGGGCAATGTTGTTCAAAGACAATCCCAGCATTAATTGATGAGCAGCGTTGCACTTAAAGGATATCTTTATATCTTCATCTTGGTTTATCATCTCCAACATGGCTATGACTTTTGAACGATGTTATCATATAGTTGCATTTGAATGAATGTTGGAAGGATGCACCCACCAAGATTGACTATGGGACCATCTGTTTTGAAACTCGAAGGCGCACTTCACTACATGAATATGGGTGATAAATTGAACATTAGTGATAATTCCAATGCATTTCTTTTCACGATCTGATTTGACAAGCTGAGAGTAATCCATGGAGAAGAACATTGAACTGACAACGATGAGCCTTTTACTGTACAGTATGAGATCCATGTCTGGATGACTTGGTAGTTCCATGAAGGATGGTGACCGTATTTATTTGAAGGGTATGTTTCAACTGGAGGCAAGTTCATGATTGATTGAAAATCTTGATGGGTGTTGGCACAATACACACAATCAATCAAAGAACAATTCTCAAAAGAAACTAGGAGATAAAATCCTTCATGATGAATCAAGCAACACCACACTTGGGGGCATTGTCAAGCTTGATAAACAGCGAGAGCAGTACTCATCGTGGACAAGTCCAGGATGGGTACTACACTTACAGTTAAGTGGATGACTAGCACACGAATGAGCCAGTACATTGAAAGAACAAAGAAGAGTTTGGAATGCAAATAAAGGCACCCTACGATGATGGAATATAAAAAAGGGGGGGACCTATATTTCAAATCAGGTAAATATGTATGCATGTCATCTAACCTCAAAGCATTACACATACTTGTGATTTGTTACAGAAAGATCCTCAATGAAGTCCATCAAAATTGTGGACAAAGAAAGAATCATTGAGTTGATGATAACAAAGAATCGGTTTAGATCCTGGAACAAGAAGAGAATGAGATGAACCCTGTCAGTAGGAGAATCTTAAAGAAACGAGGAGATTAACCCTGTCATCAAGAGGAGTCTTTAAGTCAACCCTACAATCAGAAAGCGCCGTTTGTCAGCCTTATCTTGTCAAGACTTCGCCTGCCAAGTCTTTTTGCCAGGTAAGTCACATCTTTCCATTTAGGTAGGTCACCCATAACAATGAGACCACCTTCCATCATTTTTTTATTTAGGTAGGTCACTCATTATAATGAGACCATCATATAGGTAGGTCACCCATCATAATGAGACCATCATCTTCTTTCTGGATAGGTCACCCATCATAATGAGACCATCTTCCATTATTTTTTCTTCTTTGGGTAGGTCACCCATCATAATGAGACCATCATCTTCCATTTGGGTAGGTCACTCATCACAATGAGACCATTATTTTTTTCTTTAGGTAGGTCACCCATCATAATGAGACCATCATCTTGCATATGGGTAGGTCACCTGTCATAATGAGACCATCTTGCATATGGGTAGGTCACCCGTCATAATGAGACCATCATCTTCCATCTGGGTAGGTCACCCATCATAATGAGACCATCTTGCATTTAGGTAGGTCATCCATCACAATGAGACCATCATTTTTTCTAAGTAGGTCACCTATCACAATGAGACCACACATACATCTTTGTATCGGTTCTGGTTAAAGAAGATCGCCAGATGGGATCTCAGGTTAACCCAACCACACACAGAGTTTAGCTTTGGTTAAAGGGAATCGTCAAATGGGATTTCAGGTTGACCGAGCTATACACTGACTTTTAGTTCTGGTTAAAGGAGATCGCCATATAGGATCTCAAGTTAACCCGACCACACACAAAATTTAGCTTTGGTTAAAGGGAGTCGCCAGATGGGATTTCAGGTTAACCAGGCTACACACCAATTTTGGTTCTGGTTAAAGGAGATCGCTAGATGGGATCTCAGGTTAACCTAATCAAAAGGGCAGGTCGCCCGTGAAAATAGACTAGGGTAAGTGTGCTTGGGCTGGTCGCCTCTAAAAATAGACCATAATGAGTATGTGTGGGCAGGTCACCCCTGAAAATAGACCACGGTAAGTATGTGTGGACGGTCGCCCGTGAAAATAGACTAGTGTGAGTGTGTGGGCAGGTCGCCGTGAAAATAGACCACTTTTCTTCAAAAGGGGTAGGTCATCCAAAATAATGAGACCATTTTCTTTTAAAAAGCGAAGTCCTTGGCTGAATGGATCACTCAGTAAGCTAGGAAGACCTTTTGTTTTCTTTATAAGCTTACTATGCAAAACATTGAGGAATTTTTGCTTCGTAAGTATTGTAAAGAGGGGCATCTATTGCTACCTAATTTTTGACCCATGTTTTTAATAAATTTTCAGAAAAAATAAAAAATATATTTTTGGTATATTTGTATCGTTTTTAGCATTTTCAACGTCATCTCAAAAGAATTTAAATTTTCAAATGTATTTTGAACGCGTTCAACTTTTAACGTGTTAATTTTACAATAACTTATTTTCCTTGTTGAGTCGACGTTGATATTGCTTTTTTTTTTAAAAAAATTCAAAAATACAAAAAAATCAAAATTTACAAGGGATTAAATATGAAAAGAAAAAGTTGAGAGACCAATTTGTTTTTTGGGTTGCTTAGGGACCAAGCAATTAAAAATAACAAATTTTGTTATCTATAAAGAGAAGTGAAAATTTTTAATACAGAGGGGGGAACAATAGAGAGCAAGAGAAAAACCCTAAAAAAAAAAAACCTAAAAAACCCAATCTTTTCTTCATCACGGGGGGGAGCCGCCACCCCTTTGGCTCTTGATTTCTTCACCTGCTCTCGGTTACCCCTCGGACCTTAGCAAAAAGAAGACAAGCCGCCGCCCCCCTCCCTTGACCAAGAGCAAAAGAGCCATTTCCCCATCGTCATCTCAATCTTTTCTGTTCTCTCCTGACCAACCCGAAGCCAGCTGAAACTTCAGCCATCGTGAACACTCATCCCCATCTTCCCTATAGAATAGACCCCATCACTCTCCTCCCCATCGCCGTTTTAACATCCGGAACTGAAAAGCCACACATAGCCATTCCCCTCTCATTTGGCAAAAAAAAGAAAAAAAGAGAGAACCCCATTAAACCCACATCAACCTCCAACAACGGTAGCTTTTCCCTATTTCTCCCAAAACTAGTCCCCTCACTATCATTTTCTCTGCGCTGCTAACTGCAGCTCATTACAAAGAGAATGAAGAAATAAGAAGGGAGGACAAAGGATAGTAAAGAAGGGGCAAAAAATTGAAACTTGGATGGACGCCGATTTCACAACCATGACAGTGGTGGACGACACCGCCGTTGTAGAAATGAAATGGGAGGAGGGAAGTTGCCGATCCAGCCATCCACACGCCTAGTCTGTTGGCGGCGCGTGCAACACTCCACTCCAGATTTGGCAGATCTTAAGGAAGAGAGAGAGAAGCAGATCTAAAAAAGGGGAAGGAAGAGAAGCTGATCTGAAAACAAAGAAAGAAAAGCTAAAACAGACTTGCTTGTTGTGTTTTTGGGTGTTTTGCAGGTAACGACGGTGCTCACAGCCGACAGGAAGGTGAAGAAAGGAGGAAGCAATTACAGATCTCCCCCGCTCTCTGGATTTCATGGCGGCGCGTGAACCCATACGCTGCCAGTCGCGGTGGTGTGTGGAGAAGACGCGCCACCACTGTTCCAGAAGGCCTCCTCTACAATTCCTGGATTTTTAGGGGTTTGTTTTGTAATTTTTACATGCTGGAACATGTATTTAAATTACTATTAGTTTTTTTTGTTTAATTTATATTATTTTGTAAATGTGGGTGTATGAAAAAAATATAATGAGAATGGATAGGTGTGCGTGATTGTACTTTCTTTTATGTATATTATTGAATTATAAAATGAAAAAGAAAGGAAAAAGAATTAAATATTTTAATTTGTATATGGTTAAATATCATAAGGACAAGTAAAATCATGTTGTATGTCTCATGAAAATGCAAGAACATGTTTCTGCTTATATTTTGGGATTTAATAACTGATTTATTAAAGTCTTAAGAATTTGGCTAATATGTTTAAATTTTTAAATCACATCAAAATTACGAAGCAGCTTACCTCAGGTAGGGTGCGCTAGGGGTTCTATTACTTTCTATAGCCACAACCAGTTCTTTACTCGTGAATCTCCGACAAAGATCAATACATCTGGGTTTTCTAGTAACCTTTAATTAAATACTAGGTGGCGACTCCCAAAGAACCAAATCAAGCAAATAAACAAAAATTACCAACCGACGTTGCGTGGGGACGGGCGACACCAACTATACCCAAATACGCACACTATGTACTTTTATTTTATTTTATTCTTTTCTAAGTTATTATCTTTTATATACATTTATTGATTTAAGTTTCAGAGCGTCGCTCTTGGAACGAGAGATTGGTTTACAGGAGAAACCTAGGCCAATACTCTAGAAGCTCATAACACAGCTAGGGAAAGCCTATTTTTGTGTGAAGTTTTTTCACGACTTCATCAACAACGCTATCTATAAGAACTTGAATAAAAATCCAGTTCATTCCTTTTTACCTTTTACCAAAAATCTTTTCATGGTTGACGAGACTCTAATATAGGGTAGAGTGACTAATCTTCGCATAGGGACTCCAACTCCCTCAAGTCTCCAACATATCTCTCATCAGGTGCATATACTCAATGATGTTGTTGTGACTATGCAATTGCATCTTCACACTTTTCTTCTTACTCAACAACAAACTCCCATATGTGCACCAAGTGTAAAAAGACAACTTCGATTCCTTGAAAAGACATGGCATAATGACATGCAAATGAGTAACACTTTTACTTTTACACTAAAAAATACACACTTCGTTCCCACACGAGATGCTCAAAACAATCTAGTCACCATCAATCTTCATCTGAGTCCCCCTTATATACTAGAAAAAAACCTAGGCGTGAGATGAGATCCATGACTTTATGATCTCTTGAACACAACCTAGTCAAATAATCTCTACTTTGTCATAAAATCCTGTACACTCAACTCTTTAACGATCGTGTTTCTATAAAAGCTAACTTAGAAAACTATGAAGGACTCATAAACCCTTGAGAGCATATACAAAATATGATAAGCATCCTAGAGCTTGTCACACAAGACATTAATGCTATGTGCAAAATTCTTTTAACAACATTTAGTAGATTTGCACATGCATGATATCACAAGCTAGAGCCAAACTCTATTCTATACTTTTATAATCTTAACTCCCAACTAATTTATTTCTTTAGCATAAGCATTTCCGTTAAAAAAAGCACCACACAGATCTTCGTAATCACACAATGAGAAGATGAAAGCACTAAAGCCTATCTTTAACGATTCAACAAAGAGATGCTCAATATGGAAAGACTTCTTAAACCAATAGCTATAAAAGCTCTAACTAGTAGAGCATATAACTTTGTCCTACAGGAAATGTTATATACCCTCCCTAATAAAAATCTTCTCAGTGTCAAACACGCAATAGAAATTATATCAGGGTGGAAGAAGCTAATGTGACCAAACAAGGCCACTCATGTTTCCACGCACGAGCAAAGTCTCCACCATGACATTAATCTTCAAGAAGAGCATCCAAAAGAAGCACCAATAGGCACATTCATAATTTCCTGACATTTTTCAAGCTCATGACTACATCTCTGACCATCACACGAATTGAGGTGTTGCTATCTAAAAGAAAGAATTTCTGTGATATCCTCCTCCTATAAAAAAAACAATGCGAACATGAGGAATCCTAATATGGTTTTATCTTTTTCACCGTGACAACAAGCATGACACTAATGAGTGCGATGTACTAAACAAACATAGAACGATTGATCGCTAGAGGTTACCTCCACTAATTTATGAGAAAAGAAAAACAATTAGAGTTAGGAAAAGAAATATATGCATTTGCACTTGATGTGCTACCCAAGATCAAATAATCTCTGGATTATCTCTATAAATTTGTATATCTATCTTTTAAGTTTTTCAATTAAATAGTAATGTTTCTCAAAGAAAAATCTTTATGTAGTCTCCATGTAAACACCCAAAAAAAGAAATAAGTAAAGCCATAAACGACTCCACCGTTGCTACCGATTTCTGAATCAGCAGCAACACAGTTTTTGGTGTCGATTTTTTAATCGACAGCGACGCAGTTTTCGTTACCTATTTCTGAATCGATAGTGACATAGTTTTCGTTGCTGATTTTTGAATTGGCAACGACTCAGTCTAAGTAAAAGTTTAGGGAAACAAACCAGACTGCCTTAGGGAGTTAAGAGAAGGGGGGAAACCGGTCTTGGGATAACCAGAAAGGGGAGAAAGAATAAATTTAAACCAGCACCCAAACACCCCACCTCTTTAAGAGGGGGTATAAATACAATGGAAAAAGAGAAAATGACCCTTCCTCTTCCTAAATATCTGTCTATAACAGCTGCATGTCCAGCTGCATGCTTTCCTTTCTTCTTATTTCCCAACAGAAATTAAACCCAAGCCTTAGCTGTAGCTGTCTCCTTAGGCATGAGAAAGAGAAGTGACGAAACTTGAAGGAGCAAAGAGCCTAGACCTCCTCAGAGGACCAGTTGCAGCCATTGTTGCAACACAATCACTCCTTATCAAGGAGAAAAACTGAACACAACCAGCCTGCATGTAGTCTTCCTTGAGAGTTGAGTGAGACGTGAGCTAAGTAAAGAATAGAAAAACCAAAAACAAGAAAGAAGGGAGAACCTTGAGGGTCGATGGACAGTAGGTGAGAGAAGGAAGAAACTGGACTGCGAGAGAAGAACATACCACCAAACCTTGCCTAAAACTGTTGTGAATCATGAGGTATGAACCACAACCCTTTGCTTGACCGCTTTTTATGATCGGCTTGTTTTAACTCGCAAGTGCACGAGTGTGCGATGTAGCAATTAACTCGGTAAGATCGAGGTCATATCCATAGAGAGCTAGATCTGGAAATTAAGCTAGGTAACAAAAGAAACTCAAGAGAAATTAAATTAACAATAA
>Ga0325414_1003327_pt1 | contig 16654 bp, 19 predicted proteins | sample PopdelMetagenome_8_FD_206183 | JGI IMG/M metagenome (GOLD analysis project Ga0325414, IMG submission 206183) | Populus deltoides microbial communities from Bellville, Georgia, United States - Leaf-PdKOR-R3 | ecosystem: Host-associated > Plants > Phyllosphere > Phylloplane/Leaf | place: USA...
CAATGTCGAACTTTAGAGGTGATTCGATCCACGAGGCCCTTACAATAAATAGCCTTTAGTCTGGACGAGAGAAGAGGTACTCCCAAATATTTCATAGGGAGCTCCCCCTCTCTAAACCCAAGAATATAAATAATTTGTTCCCTCTCAGCATTTAACACACCGCTCAAGAAGATGTCGCTTTTGTTTGGATTTGAATATGAATAATTCGTTCCCTCTCAGTAGTTCTCGTGGAGGGAGATTATCTCACCAACACACACACACAAAGTGTGGGAAACAAGAAGTATTAATCTGAATTGTCTACCCTTACATGTCCGGTTATGCCCTTATTTATAATGACTCCAAACTCAAATAAACCCTAATGAACCCCTTATATGGACTTATATAATGTCCACTTACAATTAAACTCAAACAATATCGGAGCTAGATCTACTCTGTTCACCGTTGGATCGTCCTAATGAACCCCTTATATGGACTAATTTGTTCGTTCCAACCTGTTCTAAACATTGACCAGACGGATCTTCGTTCCAATCGACGAGGTGGGAGATATTGGGCTCGCAATTTTTCTAATGTTCTGCATTTTCAGATATGGAAATATGAAGCAGTTGTGAAGTTGCAGAACAGTGAATAAGTTCTCTCCTTGGGGCTTCTTATGGTTATTATGGACATGAATGTCTCAGGTTAGTATCTCAAACTCAGAATTGAATACAGCTCATTTGGAAGTTCATTTGCTTGCTAGTTAGAGAGTGGTGTTGTCAAAGCTAAATCTCCTTTGTTCACCGTTGGATCGTCATTTTTTAGTATGTTGTTCTTCTGAACCTGCTATATATCCTCACCGAACGGATTGGCGTTCCAATCAATGTGCTGGGAGATACAGGACTCGCAATTCTGTATTTTTGTTCTTGAAATATAAAGAAGGAAAGCAGTTGCATCATATTCAATCTGAATCTTGTTGTTTATGAGATTAGGTTGCCTATTAGTGCTTTTTGGACTCAGTTTCTGTCCTTAGAACTTTGTTCTATCTAGAATTTATATGCTGCCATAATGTCTTTGTGTTCTGATGGCAAATCTGTTCCAACGGTTACCTCTGATGTTGAACAACACAATGGAGTTAAGTCTGGACATACCTTACGAGTAGAGTTCCAAGATATGTTAAATAGTCATGGTATGAAGATTTCTCATTTTGCTAATGTTAATCAAGCTGATTCTGAAGTGACCATTGAGAAACACTCTAGTCTTCAAGCTTCTCATGTTGTTTCAGGACTGAATCATGTGTTGGGTTCTAAAGTTGATGGGGTTGAAGGTTGGGTCTCAGCAACAAGAACAACTAAACCTTAGCTCTAAATTGAATTTTAAATGCTTTGAAGGGTTCTGATGTTGATGACAATAAGGGTAGGATGTCCCTTGGTATGAATCCAGTTCGTAATCTGCATTTTGCTCCCCCTGCAATAACTGATGGTCGTGTGACAGTAGCTCCTCAACTTGATGTGTTTGAGGATGGCTGCGAACTTTGAAAATCGACCCTAGTTGGTCATTTCGTGGATCAGAAATTACCGTATCCTGTTGTTAATTATATTGCCAAAACAATATGGGGCTCCTATGGTCTATCCGAAGTTTTATCTTCAGATAATGGTTTCTTCCTCTTCACTTTGATTCTGTTGATCACGCCACTAATGTTTTATCCGTTTTCTTTTTCTCTAGAGAGTCTCTAGCCTTACTAGCTAACTGATTAAAGGTTTCCCCGTCAGATGAAGTTGGAGTTTGCGGACTTGTTGGGATCAGTGACAACGACTCCTTATCAGCGTGTTCCTTATCTGTATCACCATTCACCTCATGACTAACAGGGTTTATGGTTGCACAAGCAGTTGTATTACAAACGGCTAAACTTTGATCTAAAGAAGTACATGCAGCCCTTTCCTCCAGCACCATGTCTTCTCGTAAACTCTTCAAAACAAGAGGAGAGGTAGGATTTCCATCTTCATAACAATCAGCATTGGGCACATCTAATGTTGCATTATCATTTGTATTACAATCAAAAATATGTAAAGCAGATGTTGAACAACCATTCTCATTACAATTAAGCTCTTTAGATGCCAAATGACTATTCTCACCACTCGTAAAACCCTTATTTCGTTTACCAACTACCTGCCATTGAAACTGATTCTGCCTATTATCTGCAGGTTTAGAGTTCACATCTCCTACTTTCCTCTTACCCTCTACCCCCATTGTAAGATCATTAACTTTACTAGTAGCACATATCGCTGTGGTATGTCAAAAAAACATTGCAATTATTGCACCTTGAAGGTATCCATTCGTAATCAGCTGAAATTGTTATGAATAACCCATTTGGACAGCGAAGGTCGTATTCCTTAACCAGCGTCTTCGAACCATCTATCTCAACGCAAACTCTTGCGTAGCTAAGCCTTTTACGCAATAATGTAGTAAGGTCAGTATGAAGGGGAACCCCAATAGCACTTGGTACACAACTTAACCCTTTAACAGTCCAATACTCGAGAGGAACATTATACAGCTGAACCCATATCGGAACTCTAACCAGATCATCTTTCGAAAATTGCATGTTCGGTTGCCAACGTTTAAGCACCAAAGGTCTGTTGGCCATGTGCCATGGGGCTCTTTCCAGAACATTAGTGGTGTGATCAACAGAATCAAAAGTGAAGAGGAAGAAACCATTATCCGAAGATAAAACTTCGGATAGACTATAAAAGCCCCATATTCTTTTGGCAATAGAATTAACAACAGGATACGGTAATTTCTGACCCACGAAATGACCAACTAGGGTGGATTTTCAAAGTTCGCAACCATCCTCAAACACATCAAGTGGAGGAGCTACTGTCACACGACCATCAGTTATTGTGGGGGGATCAAAATGCAGATTACAAACTGGATTCATACCAAGGGACATCCTACCCTTATTTTCATCAACATCAGAACCCTTCAAAGCATTTAAAAAATTCAATTTAGGGCTAAGGTTTAGTTGTTCTTGTTGCTGAGACCCAACCTTCAACTCATCAACTTTAGAACCCAACACATGATTCATTCCTGAAACAACATGAGAAGCTTGGAGACTAGAATGTTTCTCAATGCTCACCTCAGAATCAGCTTGATTAACATTAGGAAATTGAGAAATCTTCATACCATGACTATTTATAATATCTTGGAGCTCTAATCGTAAGGTATGTCCAGATTTAACTCCATTGTGTTGTTCAACATCAGAGGTAACCATTGGAACAGATTTGACATCAGAACACAAAGACATTATGGCAGCATACAAATTCTAGATAGAACAAGTTCTAAGGAAAAAAACTGAGTCCAAGAAGCACTAATAAGCAACCTAATCTCATAAACAACTAGATTCAGATTAAATATGATGCAACTGCTTTCCTTCTCTATATTTCAAGAACAAAAATACAGAATTGCGAGTCGTGTATCTCCCAGCACACTGATTGGAATGACGATCCGTTCGGTCAGGATATACAACAGGTTCAGAAGAAACATACTAAAAAATGGTGACGAGCAACGGTGAACAAAGGAGATTTAGCTTCGACAACACCACTCGCTAACCAGCAAGCAAATGAACTTCGAAATGAGCTATATTCAATTCTGAGTTTGAGATACTAACCTGAGACATTCATGTCCATAATAACCATAAGAAGCCCTAAGGAGAGAACTCAGTCACTCTTCTGCAACTTCACTACTTCTTCATATTTCCATATTTGAAAATGTAGAACAATAGAAAAATTGCGAGACCAATATCTCCAATTATGACCAAAAGAGTAACGAAAGGTCAAACTGTCTGAATCTAGTCTTCTTCTTCCAATCCTTGTGTAACGATCTTGGTTCCACCAACAAGCCACTCTTGAACATGAATCATATTAATCACGGCTTGCTCCTCATTATTTAATATCCTCTTAAAGTCCCCTTAACCTACATATCTTGAAGAAGTCAATTGAAAGCTTCTTTAAACCTCTTAGATATAAGCCTTGTAACTGGACCAACTGGAACCTCCAATGGATTTTGGTGGTGGGATTTGAAAGCTTTTTTAAACCTCTTAGCTCTAAGCCTTGTAACTAGACCAACCAAAACCTGCAATGAATCCTTTAGTGTTGGGATCACATCATCCCGTCTCTCCTTAAAAGAATTCGACCTCGAATTATCACCTACATCAAACAAAGAAAGATCGGTGACATTGAATGTAGCACTAACACCATACTCATATGGCAGATCTAGTTTATAGGCATTATCATTAATCATTTCTACGATTTGAAAAGGACCATCTTTTTGAGGCATCAACTTTGATCTCCTTTGTTCAGGGAACCTTTCCTTTCTCATATGCACCCAAACCCAATCACCTAGTTCAAACCTCATCAATTTCCGAATCTGATGGTCTTCTCTCCCCTTGTTCCTCACCTTGATTTTCTCTCCTTATGCCTCATGCTCACTTTTTAGCTTTATTTGATCATCATACACCTGTTTGGGTGTAAAAGGTATAAGAGTGATGATTTTACCATCTTTTACAATGACATACCTATTTTTAACCCATGATGTGACTTATGTGCATTGGTTGGCATCACACAGAACTTCATCAATATACTTTCCAATCGAAAATGGAACGGTAACCTGTTTAGTCACTTTCACTTCGCCACTATCATTCAGTCATTGCAATCTATATGATTTAGCATGCTTAAGAGTACACAAATTCCGTTTACTAACAAGGGTGGTATTACAAACATTAACACAGCTTCCATTGTCTATAATTAAACTACACACCTTAGTTTGTGCATAGCAACGCGTATGAAAGATGTTCTCCCTTTGTTGATTAGTTTCATCTTCCTTGACCTGAACCTAAAGTGTTCGCCTTATAACTAAGGACTCCTCAACCAGAATGCTAACTTATACCCATCGTTATCCTCCAATGGTGGCATGCTTTCACAATCAGATTTGTTCCTTTTAGATTTGATATCACCATTACCTCTAATCATCATGATTCTCTTATTTTGACACTTTAAAGCATAATGTCCATGTCCCTAACACCTGAAACATTTAACATCATGAGTACATTTAGGTTGAGTTTATGATTTACCTTTGGCACCAGTAGGGACATCAACTTGAGCCTTTGGTGGTTCAGTTCTAGAAGGAACAAAGGATCTCGGCCGGACAGCACCCTCTCTCTTTAAATTTGGCTTCCGAGATGATGTAAAATGTGCAACTATCCAGTTTCACAACAATAGTCATAATTTCCAATTTGACTATTTGATCAGGCTGCAATTTTATGAGGAGTCTCCTAACAAGTTGTCCTACCTTGGGTTAACATTTCAGGTTAATCGGAGTTCGGGAAGGCAGCGCAATACTGGTCAACAAAGGCTATATAAATTTTGTTATTTACTTTCTTTTGATTTGTGGATTTTTTATTTGGCTAAAATTCTTTTCCTACAAGGATGTGGCAACTGATTTTGGGAATTTTCTAGTCTTGCAAGGATATTTAATTGGCAACAACATAGTTTTCATATGTGGTATGGACTCCATATTAAGGTGGAGGAATCTTTATGGTTATGGAAACAATTATTCTATCCTTATTATAGTAGGAATCTATCATTAAATAAGTTTCCAAGTCAGCTAAGAATACTTTACAAACAAGGAAACTAAAGAGAAGGCAACTTCAGATTAGATTCTCCTAGTTTATACGGGACTTCTAAAGGGCAACAAATCTGATCCTATCATATTTAGGATATTAAATTTGGATTTATTATTATTGTTATTATTTTCTTCTTGGTTTAGGTTTTATTTATATTATTTGGGTTTAATTATAAGTGGGCATCATATAAGTCGACATAAAGAGTCCATTAAGGTTTGTTCAGTCTAGAGTAGTATAAATAAAAGCATAACCAGACATGTAAGGTTATATACTTCAAATTAATAAAACTTCTTGTTTGCCGCACTTGTTGTGTGTTGGTGGGTAATCTCCTTTCCTTGGTTGTGTAAAGAACTAAAAAATGACTTATCGAAGAAAGAGATTATCTCACCAACACACAACAAATGCGGAGAAGAAGTTTATTGATCTGACAATTGTGTAACCTTACATGTCTGATTATGCCTTTATTTATACTAATTCTAGACTCAATGGACCCCCTTAGGTAGACTTATATGAAGCCCTCTTACAACTGACCCAAATAAGTAATAATAACCCAAAGGCTAAGAAGAAAATAATAAAAATAATAAAAATCCAAAAATTATCATCCTAAATATGCTAGAATCAAATTTGTCACCCTTAAGAAGTCCCAAATAAATTAGGAGAAATCTGATTTAGAAATTTCGTGTTGCTTCCCCCCTTTGATTTCCTTGATTAGCTTGGATTTCCTTGTTTAACTTGGACAATAAAAAAACAAATTTCCTCCTTTGTTGTTGATTTAATTATTTTCCTTCCTAAGTTAGGGAAAGCATTAAATAATCCTTCTCTCTTTAGGAATAAGATCTGGCCAATTTCCTTACTTAATTAGAAGAATAAATTGCTGCTTTTTTCCTTTGTTGTAGCTAGGATGAATAAGGAATCCTTATAAGAAAAAGATTGTGAAACATTTATGAATCCTTGCCACACTTGGAATTATATTACAGCACATTAAAGATCCTAGTAGAGCTAGGAGATTCCCAAAACAAGCTGTCATATCTTTGTAGGAAAAGGATCCTTGTCAAATAGAAAGTCCACAAGTCAAAAGGAAGTAAATAACAAAATTCGCAAGCCTCTGGTGACCCGTATTGAGATTCCTTCCCGTACTCCGATTGACTTGAAAGTTTAACCCAAGGTAGGACATGTCAGGAGACTCCACGTAAAATTTCAGCGCAATCCAAAGGTTGAATCGAGAATTATGACTGTTGCCGTAAAATTGGATATTTGCACATTTTACATCCAAATCCAAATTTGACCTTTCCTGGATCATATCATTCCCTCTCTCTTCAAGATGATTTGTCCTCGAAGCACCAACAAGTTGAATGGACAATTCCTTAGCCTTGTTTTGAAGCCTTTGGAGTTACTTTGGATGAAAGTAGCAGCCGTTCAATTTTGTATATCATCATTGCAGTGTATTTTCTCCTCTCATTCTGACGCTTGCTGGGCATTGATTGATGCCATTAACACATCAAGTTCTTGCTTCATCTCACCTATAATACGGGATAGACGCTTGGATTCTTTTTTTAGAACACTAATCTCTTTATTTCTCTTCATTTGATACCACCTCACTTTTTGAATCCTCCTTTTCTTTTGCCATAACACCCCATAAAAAGACATGAAATCCCTTCGGTTTCTAGGCTGCGAAAAACCTTCCCGATGGCTTATGATCTCATCCTTAAAACCACTATCAACAATATCATCAACGTCCTCCTCAAAATCCTCATAATCAGCCCACCTTGGCCTTTTGGCCCCACTATCATTGTTTGATTTCGGTTCAGCCGTAACCTTTCTCAAGTCTTGGGTACATGTTCCAGCCACATTACCCTGTTTTCCCACCTTATCAAATCTGTCACACATGTTCCCCATCACGGAATTTATTCTTTCCATCATCTTTGTCATGACTTGCATTTGGAATTTAAGTTCTACATCGGGAGGAGATGGTGTGTTGTTTTGATCTGACATAACCTGTAAAAATTGGTTGGTGGTAAAAAAAATCCTCACATCGCTCGTGTTTTGCTCAAACACTCTTAATATCCTTAGACGCTCACACCTCTCGTCTCACCTTCTTGCGGTTCTTGCACAACTGAAACCAATACCAAATAGGCAGTGCAATCCAAATACATATATATGACTCAAGAAGAAATAAAAACTAGAAAACAAAATTGTGATGATAGTCCCGCGAGTAGCGAGCGAATCTATTCGAAATATGAACAAAACTCTTCAACTCGAATAAAAACAGAAATAAAATATGCAAAATGATAAAACAACACCCAAATATGTTGGATTGATGAAAATAAACTGCAAGAAATGAGAACAACAGAAGGAAAGAGAATTTCAAAAGTTGATGCAAAACAGATTCATTGACGACGAGTTAAGTCCGAATCTGGAACCTAAAGTAAATGATGTCGAACATTTCAGATATAGTGTGATGTCAACCCAAATAGACAGAATATAAAGTTTGAGAAATTTATGATAAGGCAAATATACTGATGCAAAAACGTTATGAATCAGACCTGATTAGACCTGAAATTAAAAACCAAAGCAAACGATATCCAATTGACCCCATAATCAATATATAGTGTGATTAGGACCCCCAGTAATCAGATTCTCAAATTTGAGCTAATGTTGTGTTGATTTGATTTAATTTTCCCTTGTTTAGTTTTCTGCGGGAGAAACCAATAGATGTCTTTTTGGATGACTATTTTTTTTATTTGTTTTTGAAGTTACTGATATATTTTGGACTGGAACCAAACAAAATAACTAAGTATTTTTTTTGATATACTGCAAAATCAAGGAGAAGAAGAAATTGAACATTAAGGAATTTTTGTGGAAACAACAAGAAATGAAAAATTCAGAAGGATATAACCTGATTAGTGGAGCCAAGTTCTGATATCAAATAATACGAACCTCGTGATCACATGGTCGCGTAACCCACACTCAAAGACACCAATTTCTGGAAAGCCAAAGTAAATCAAGTTTGATAGGAGTGTAACACAAAGATAACTTGTACCTACGCACCAGCACTATTGGAAACGCGTCAACTCAATGAATATTGATTTGCGAACGAGAAGTATATGGATGACGCCATGAAGATAGTTGTTCTTCGATAAGTCATTTTCAGTCCTTTAGAGAACCAAGGAAGGGAGATTATCCCACCAAACAAGAGCGGCAAAGAAGTTTATTGATATGAAAATTGTGTGACCATGTGATCACGAGGTTCGCATCAAGTATGAATCCAAGATGACCAAATAGAATGACCTAGTGTAGAACATAAATTCCATAGGTGTCTAAACATGGCAATCTTATTCCAAACCTCCATATTAATAACTCCTAAACCTTCTTCCTCCTCTAGAAAACAAATCTTCTCCCAATTAACTTTAGGACCACCACCTGAAGCAAGATCACTACCCCTCCACAAAAAGCTACGTAGGCAAGGATATGATCTTCATTACAATAGCCTTTGGAAGAATGAAAAGAGAAGACCAGTACACTTGAAAAGAAAAGATGGGCTTAATAAGCTGAAGTCTACCTGCATATGAGATGGTGCAATTCATTCAAGTCCTAGCCCTGGCTGTAAAAACATGGATTAGAAGATGATGGACTTAATAAGCTGAAGTTTACCTAATCCTTGTAGTCCACATGGATCAAGCAATTAGAAGATGTGAGCTTTGTAGTGATAAAAGGAACACCCAGGTACCTGACTGGCAAATTCCTTTCTTTATGGACCTCAAGAAGCGGAGTTTTAAAAACATGCTTAACACCACACAAAAACATGCTACTTTTATCATGGTTTGATGACAAACTAGAAAGAAGCCGAAATTGGTCAATGCACTTTTTGATTAAGGAAACTGTACCCACTTCAGCCTAGAAAAAAATCATCAAATCATCAGAAAAACATAAGTGAGTAAGTTGCTCCCTCTCATACCGCCAATGGTATTTGAAATTCTGATCTCTACCCAACCGACCCATCATCCGTGAGAAGACTTCCATAACAAGAACAAAAAAGTAAGGTGACAAAAGAGATCCCTGCCTTAACCCTCTACTACCATCCAAAAAGCCATGAAGCTCTTTATTGATAGAAACCGAAAATCTAGTAGTGGACATACATTCGCTAATCTAATTAACCATACAGGGAGGAAAGCCAACTATATGAAGAACGAGTAAAATAAAGTTTCACCTAACTGAATCATAAGCTTTCATCAAATGCACCTTCAATGAACACCTAGGAGGACCCCTATTTCAATGATAATTGTGAAGAATCTCTTGTGAAAGTGAGATGTTGTCATTGATATTATGCCCCTCTATAAAAGCAAACTGAAATGGGCCAACCAAGTCAGAAAGCACTCTATTAACTCTATATTCATGGCAATGCATTTGTACACAATATTACAACAAGAAATAGGCTCGAAATTCTTAACCTTGAAATCCAGATCTTGATTATGTTATGCCTGGTGTTATTGTTTCTTTGTTGCAAGAGATTGAAGATATGTTTTCTAAAGATATCCTTAGCGGATTACCACCTTTGAGAGAAATAGAACAACAGATTCATCCTGTATGCGGGGCTGCGATTCCTAATTGACCAGCCTATATAAGCAAATTCTGAGGAGATGAAGGAGCTTCTAAGGCAACTTAATGAGCTAATTGAGAAGAGGTACATTCATGAGAGTATGAGCCTGTGTGTTGTGCCAATGTTACTTATGTCTAAGAATGATGGAACATGGAGGATGTGTGTTGATTATCAAGCCATTAGTACAACAATAAAGTATAGACATCACATTTCTAGGTTTGATGACATGTTAGACTTACATGGATTTAAGCATAGTCTCTAAATTTGATCTGAAAAGTGGGTACCATTATATTAGGATGAAAGAATGTGATGAGTGGAAAACTACATTTAAGACTAAGTATGGTTTGTATGAATAGTTAGTCATGCCATTTGGACTTACAAATGCACCTAGCATGTTTATACATTTAATAAATCATTTATTCCGTGTGTTTATGGTTATGAGGTACATTCATGTATTTTGATGACATTCTGATCTATAACAAGAACTTGAATGAGTATCTTGATCATTTGTGTAATGTATTTAGTGTGTTGCGTAATGAGAAATTGGATGCTAATCTTAAGAAGTGTACTTTTTTGCATGGAGAAAATTGAGTTTCTTGGCTATGTTGTAACTGCACAAGGTATTGAGATGAATGAGGAGAAAGTTAAGGCCATATAGGATCGACCAATACAGTGAAAGATTTTAGTACATTAGATGCACTCTTGATTGGGTTTAAATGGGGGGAGTAACAAGAATCGACTTTTGCTCTTTTGAAAGAAAAATTATGCTATACACCTAGTTTAACTTTACCTAACTTTAAAAAGCATTTGAAATTGAATGTGATGCATCTAGATTAGGAATAGGAACTATGTTAATGTAGGATCAAAGACACATTGATGCGAACCTCGTGATTACGTGGTCACGCAACCCACACGCAAAGACATCAATTCTCGGAAAGCCAAGTAAATCAGGTTTGATAGGAGTGTGACACAAAGATAACTTGTACCTAGGCACCACCACTATTGGAAATGGAGAACCCCCACCCAACGAATATTGATTCGCGAACGAGAAGTATAAGGATGACGCCACGAAAACAGTTGTTCTTCGAGAAGTCGTTTTTCAGTTCTTTAGAGAACCATGGAAGGGAGATTAACTCACCAACACACACACAAAGTGCGGCAAACAAGAAGTTTTATTAATCTGAATTGTCTAACTTACATGTCTGGTTATGCCTTTATTTATACTAACTCTAAACTTCAATAAACCCTAATGGACCCCTTATGTGGACTTATATGATGCCCACTTACAATTAAATCCAAATAATATAAATAAACCCTAAACTAAGAAGAAAATAATAAGAACAATAATAAATCCGAAATTAATATCCTAAATATAAAAGGATCAGATTTGTTGCCATTAAGAAGTCCCAAATAGACTAGGAAATCTGATATGAAGGTAGAATTTATTCTACAGTCTTCTTTCCTTGTTGTAGCTAGGATGAATAAGGAATCCTTGTAAGAAAAGGATTCTGAACATTTATGAATCCTTGCCACACATGGAAACTATGTTGCAGCCCATTAAAGATCTTTAGAGAATTAGGAGATTCCCAAAATAAGCTGCCACATCCTTTTAGGAAAAGAATCCTAGCCAAATAGGAAATCCATAAGTCAAAAGGAAGTAAATAACAAAATTCGTACAGCTTCTGTTGACCTGTATTTCGATGTCTTTCCGAACTCCGATTGACTTGAAATTTTAAACCAAGATAGGAGAACATGTCAGGAGACTCCACGTAGAATTTTGGCTCGATCCAACGGTCGGATTAAGAATTATGACTATTGCCGTAAAACTGGATAGGTGCACTTTTTACGTCAAAATCCGAATTTGACCTTGTCTAGATCGTATCACCCATTGTTTATTTTAGTAAGTTAAGTGTAACAACTTTGAACTATCTCACTTATGACAAAGAACTGTATACTTTGGTAAGAACACTTGAGACATGACAACATTACTTGTGGTCAAAAGAATTTGTAATCCATTCAGATCATGAGTCCTTGAAACATCTAAAAGGACAAGGTAAGTTGAATAGAAGACATGCAAAATGGGTTGAATTCATTGACTTTTCCTCATGTAATCAAGGATAAGCAAGGCAAAGAGAATATAATGGTTGATGTACTTTTGCGCAAATATGTTTTTCTAAACACTATGAGTACTAGATTGATAGGCTTTGAATATGTGAAGGCATTGAATGCTAATGATTCTGACTTTGTTGAAATATATAATGCATGTGGACATTTGGCTTTTGGGAAGTTTTATTAGATGGATAGTCACTTGTTCAAAGATAATCGATTGTGGTTCCTGCTAGTTCTTTTCAAGAATTGGTTGTTTGTAAAGCACATAATGATAGTTTAATAGGTCATTTTAAGGTTGCAACAACTTTTGATGTATTGCATAAACATTTCTACTGGCTAAAGATGAAAATGGATGTGCAACGAATCTATGAGCAATGCATCATTGCATGTGGAAAGGAAAAATAAAGAGTACACCATTGCCTACACCTACTGAACCTTGAGTAGATATCTTGATGCGAACCTCGTGATCACAAGGTCACGCAACCCACAATCAAGATTGAGATCTGATCCTGGAAAGCCAAAATAGATCTGATAGGAGTGACACAATCAAAACCTTCTTCAAGGCACCAACACTATTAGAATGCAGTAGAATGACACCACGAAGTCAATTAATCTTCGATAAGTTAGATTCAGTTCATTCAACTGAAGAATGCAAGAATTACTCTCACATGTTAAAACTGAAAAATTCAGAAGTAATATTCATCAATGGCTATCGAAATTTAGGTTACATGTGTTTAAATAGGTCTTAAAAACTGAACCCTAATGGATCTATCCTTGTGGGCTGAACTGGCCTACATACAAAACTAACTCAAAAACCCTAAATTGAAAAGCCCGTAACCTGATCCAAATAAGCCTTGGATCCTAACTCAAAACAAAGTATTAATTAAGCCCAAACATGAAAGAAAATAATAAAAATAACTAATATGTCATTAAATAACACCAGCCCTTTTTTCCTTATGTAGCTAGGATGAATAAAGAATCCTTATAAGAAAAGAATTCTGGAACATTAATGAATCGTTGCCACTTTTGGAAATTATGTTATAGCTCATTAAAGAATCTTGTGGAACTAAAAAATTCCCTAAACAATCTACCACATCCTTTTAGAAAAAGGATCATTGCCAAATAGGAAGTCCACAAGTCAAAAAAGGATGTAAATAACAAAATTCGTACAACCTGTTTTGATCTATATCGCAAGTCTTTTCCAAACTCTAATTCATCTGCAAATTTACCCCAAAATAGAAAACTACCTCTGGAATCTTCTGGTAAAGTTTTAGCTTGATCCAATGGTTAGATTTGGAGTTATACTCAATAGCATGAAAATGGATGGTAAAAACTTTTATGTCAAAATCCAAATCTAATTTTGCTTGGATCGTATCAACAAGATTCCTTTCCTCTTTAAGAAGATTCTCCTTCAAATCTTGAATAGGATTATTAGTGACTTCATTAGCCTCTTGTTTAAGCCTTCGAAAATCCCTTATTGCTAACACCTTTCTCCAACAGTGTATGGAAGTAGTGACTAACAAGAATTTCAAATAAGTACATTGTACTAACCACTTGCATACATACTTTTAAATGGTAACAGCACCTCTGCTTCGTCTTTTATTTTTTTGGCATTGTACCTCATTTTCTCATGAAGCTAAAAGATCATAGTTATCTTCTACACTTATCAACTTCTTGTTCTAAAACCCCCAAACCATGGCTTAGTTTTTCCCATCCTTGAGCTAGAATCCTCCTTTTCCTCTCTCATGCTGAATACATGACACAAATACGAAAAATAGAAGAAGACGAAGACATAACAAGAATAGAGTTTACGATAGGAAGAATTGATCGAAATTACAAATCTAACTTTTGTTTGGACCAGAACTAATTGAAAACAAATAAATGTGAAAGTGATAGAACTGGCCCAAGCAAGGTTAGATTCAGATTTTGGCGTAAAATTTTTTATCGTCTAATTTTACACTATTGAGCATAACTCCAAATCTAACAGTTGGATCGAGCTGAAAATTTACCAAAAGATTCCATAGGTATTTGTCTATGTTGGAGTAAATTTTCAGGTGAATCGGAGTTCGAAAAAGATTTGCGATATAGGTCACAACAGACTATAGGAATTTTGTTATTTACTTCCTTGTAACTTGTGAACTTTTTATTTGGCAAGGATCATTTTTCTAAAAGGATGTGACAACTTGTTTAGAGAATTTCCTAGTTCCACAAGAATCTTTAATGAGCTGAAACATAATTTTTAATAATGGCAACGATTCATTAATGTTCCAAAATCATTTTCTTATAAAAATTCCTTATTCATCCCAATTACACAAGGAAAGAAGAGCTGGTGCTATTTAATGACAGATTAGTTATTTTTATTATTTTCTTTTATGTTTAGGCTTAATTAAAACTTTGTTTTAAGCTAGGATCCAAGGCTTGTTTGGATCAGGTTATGGGTTTTTCAGTTTTGTATGTGGATCAGTTCATGCCACAAGGGTAGATCCATTATGGTTAATTTTTCAAGAACTATTTAAACTCATGTAACCAAAATTTAGGGGCCATTGATGAATATTATTTCTGAATTTTTTAGTTTTAACGTGTGAGAGTGATTCTTGTATTCTTCAATTCTTGAATGAACTAAATCTGACTTATCGAAGATTAATTGGCTTCGTGACATCATTCTACTTCATTTCAATATTGTTGGTGCCTGGGGGCAGGTTTCCATTGTGTCACACTTCTTCTTTTTCTACTTTCCAGGATCAAATCTTAATCTTGATTGTGGGTTGCGTGATAACGAGGTTCGCATCACCTACTTTGGCTGAATGTACTATCAAAAAGATTGGATCTAACCCATCATCATGCATGAACCAGGTTGGTTAAAACTATCTCATGCCAAAAACTCATCATGACCAAATGGAACACAAGCTAAATTCCAAGAAAAAACACAATCTTTACCAAATGGCCTCTCCATCAAACTCAAAAACAAAATCGAAGGCCTTTCATGAGAAATCAGTTGAACTGTATCATTCCTTCTCTTTTCAAGAAGATTCGTCCTCGAATCTTTAATAAGAATAATGGTTGTTTCAGAGGCTTGTTGTTTAAGCCTTTGGAATTCCATTCCTATCAACACTTGCCTCCAACAACACTGTATAGACATAGTGACTAAAAAGGATTTCAAATAAGCATGCTTTACTAACCACTTCGCATATACTTTTGAATAATAACCACAACTACCCTCTTTTATTTTCATGCTTGCGGCATTACCTTAGTTTTTTCCATTCTTGCTTTGGGATCCTCTTTCATTCCCTCCCCCTTACCGAATACATGACACCTTTTTTATTGGAATGAAATCGAATGACTCACTTATAAAAATTGACTCAAAACCTTTACTAGTAAGCTCAAATCCTGATCCAAATAAACCTTGGATTCTAGCTGAAAACAAAGTGTTAATAAAGCTCAAATAAGCCTTAGGCTATATAGCTAACAAAATAAAAATAAAGCCCATAAGCATAAGTCTTGTTTTGTCATAAGAAGAGAAGATGAAAAGAAAACTAATAGGTCTGATACAAGACTTATTTATAACCTATAAGCCCAATCATCGTAGTTAAAGGAGAAGTTGTCGCCCCTTTGGTTTCCAAGTTAGAATAGGATTCTAATCACAACCTAGTATTTATCTTTTTTTTGGAAGGAAAAGGATGTTGCCTTTAATGCTTCTCTTTTCCGCCACATGTGTTTCCTAAGTCAACTTAGATTCTTTTGTTTTTTTCGTTGTGTTTTATCCTTACCTGACTAGAAAAATAAAATAAAAATAATAAATCCTAATATTTAAAGGAAATAATAAATGTTCCGACACATAATAGAAAATTCAAAACTAGTTAGGAATCCACAAAACACACGCAAACATAACAAAAATAAAGGTTAGCTGAAACTGATACAAAATTGGCAACCATATTGTCGAAACTTCATGGTCTAAATAAGGGTGGATTGGGTCCCTCTTGCATATGAATTAAATGTACTAAGGCCTCCTCTTGATGCTCCAAAGAATCCTCAACTTTAGCCTTGGCCGAAACTTGCACAATTACTACATTCAATGCTTCTTTCAATGTCTTTGCGTTGGACCCTGTGATGAGCCCATTTTGAACATGTAACCAGTCTTTGGTGCACATCATCATGCCCATGGCATTCAATGTTGACATCAGCTTGAGAATCGACTTAGTTTGCGCATACAGCTCAGCGATGAATTATGTTTTTAATGGCGAGGTTGAAGAATCTTCAACAGTATGTTAGCAACTTGAATCACCAATCTTTTTGCTTTT
>Ga0325414_1003329_pt1 | contig 16650 bp, 19 predicted proteins | sample PopdelMetagenome_8_FD_206183 | JGI IMG/M metagenome (GOLD analysis project Ga0325414, IMG submission 206183) | Populus deltoides microbial communities from Bellville, Georgia, United States - Leaf-PdKOR-R3 | ecosystem: Host-associated > Plants > Phyllosphere > Phylloplane/Leaf | place: USA...
AAAAAAAAAAAACAATTTCAACCACCTAACAAAAACACCCCATGTCATAAAACAAATATTTTATTCTACGAGATGGAATGGTAAAGTCTGGAAAATATGAAGAAAAGCTGTCTCAAAAATACCATTTAACAACAAAATAATATAATAATTGATTTGACGAAGAAAACCACACCACCAAATATGACTAAAAACGACGTCGTCACCGTTCAACTTCTAAATCAAACCAGTTATAACTGTCCCCTTCAGGCTTCTACAGCTACAACGAAAGAAAACACGGCACCTTCGTTTTAAACTCTCTCTCTCTCTCTCTCTCTCTCTGGATCACTAAAGCTGCGTCTCTTGAAAACCCTAATTTCTCTCCCTTTCTCTAATCTAAAACCCTAACTCTAAGAAATCCCCGAACTGGCCTCTCCGCTCCTCGCATTCTCGAAAAAAGTTCAAATCTTTCTACCTCCAACACTCGATTTCGACCCGAGTGGACTCAGTGAGTCACCGCTCAATTAACTGAACTCAGCGAGTCACACTTTTGGTCCCTTGTTTCTATTGGCGGTGGGTTTTGTTAGGAATGTGAAAAAATGGAAGGAAATAATGGGAGTTCTAGTGAAAATAGTAGTAGACCACCGATACCTCTCTCTGCTTCTACTACTACGACGTCGTGCAGACAGTGTTTTAGCATTGATCGTGTGCCTGTTAACTGTAAGAAGACTCTGGTTCGTCACCAGTCTCTTGTAAGTTTCTAAATTTTACACCTTTTTGGCATCTGGGTTTTTTTTATTTCGTGGTTAAAGAAATTGGGTTTTGGTTTTCTATATGTTTCTGTGATTTTAATGGGTTTTTTTAGTTGGATTTCTAATGTGTTGTGCGTTCTTTGTTGTTCGAGAAATTCAAGTTTGACTTTTGATTGGGTTGAATTGGTTTGTTACGTTTGATCTTGTTTTTCTTTCTTTCTAGCTTGTGTTGTTCTTTTAATATCACTATGTAATATATTTGTAATTATTGACTCTTTGAAGTGGACTCCTTGACAAGGAAGTTGTTAGTGATTTAATGAGAATGTTTTCCGAGGAGTAATGCTGATTTTGATTAAACATCTCATCGATGGTTTAACTTTTATTAAATTATGTAAGCACAAAAATCAGGTCAAGTTTAATTTTATTAAATTATGTAAGCACTGGTGATCTACAGTTCCTGTTGCCGAGATTTTGACCTGATTTTTGTGCAGGTGAAGACAAAGACGTTGGATATCTCTGTTAAACCTCAGCTTGGTGCAGAAAATCATGATGCGGATTTCATTCCAATTATCCGCTCTGGTGCATGGGCGGATATTGGCTTTCGCTCAAGTATGGAAGATGTGTATATATGTGCTGACAATTTTATGAGTGATTATGGACTCAAGAATGCTATTGATGGGCCCAATTCCTTTTATGGGGTACTATTTTCTTTCTCTTAGTTCCTCTTATGATTCCTTGTGTGGGACATTCAAGAAACTATTGGCTGTTCTTTGGTTCAAATGATGTGCGAGATATTTGTGATTTCCTTGGAGCATTGGCCCTTTTTGTTTATTTATAAATTTTCTCGCATCAAAATTCTTAAAATCTGCAATTCACACCATAATACCATTTCAGTTAAGTGAATAGCAGGCTGTAAGACAAAACTTGAGGCCTTGCAAAATATAGCCTTTTGTTTTTGCTTGATATTCAAGAAATGCAATAGTTTTATGTTTTCTTGAATTCTGCTGTCATAAACCATAGTTGAAAGCATCTTCTGCAATTATGGCAAGGGTAAAAAAATATGTTTATGTATGGCTGATTGTGAGTGCGTTGCTGGTTATGGCATTGATATCAGCTATCGTGATGACAAGTATTGGTTGAAGTCAGTTCTGTTTTTGATGGTTAGGTGTTTGATGGACATGGAGGAAAGCATGCTGCTGACTTTGCATGCTACCATTTGCCAAGATTCATTGCTGAGGATGAAGACTTCCCCATGGAGGTTGAGAGGGTTGTTGCTTCTGCATTTCTGCAAACCGACTCTGCTTTTGCGAAGGCTTGCTCCCTGGATGCAGCCCTTGCTTCGGGAACCACTGCACTAGCAGCTCTTGTTGTTGGGAGGTTAGCTTTTATCCATCCACCAACCGACTCAGCTCTTCTTGGAGCATTTAATGCTCACCAAACTAGGCTGTGGTATATTTTATTAGTTATAGATTATTAAGAATCTTTATCCCTGGTGCTTAGTTTCACCAATTACATTACTGTTGAATTAAGAAACAAAGGTAGATATGAGCTATCCAAGCTATAGTTGGGCTTTTTATGAACCTGAAATAGGTTGAACCACATTCTATATTCAAAGGCAAGCCTCCATCTGGATATTTCTTAGGGAGGCTGATAATATGAGTTTATTCAAGGAAATAAAAAGGCTGCAGCTAAATGATGGTAATGCTTGCCCTTAGGTCATATCTCGAAATTCACCCATAAGAGCCATTAAGGCAGGGTCTGTGGTTTTTCTCTTAAAGTTGGTTTGTGACGACTGAGTTTTCGACTACTTAATATGCTATTTATTTCTGATGACAGGTTGTTAGTTGTGGCAAATGCTGGAGATTGTCGGGCAGTTCTATGCCACCGTGGCAATGCCATTGACATGTCTAATGATCATAAACCAATGTGCAGCAAAGAAAGGAAGCGCATCGAGGCATCTGGGGGCTACATTTATGATGGCTATCTCAATGGACTACTCAATGTGGCTCGTGCTTTGGGAGACTGGCACATGGAAGGACTGAAAGGCAATGGCAGTGATGGTGGACCACTAAGTGCAGAGCCTGAGCTTATGACTAGGCAATTGACTGAGGAAGATGAATTCCTCATTATAGGCTGTGATGGGATTTGGGATGTGTTCAGGAGCCAAAATGCTGTGGATTTTGCTAGGCGGAGGCTTCAAGAGCACAATGACCCAGTCATGTGTAGCAAAGATCTAGTTGATGAAGCCTTGAAGAGGAAGAGTGGGGATAATTTAGCTGTTATCGTGGTTAGCTTCCAGTCTGAGCCTCCCCGAAACTTGGTTGCTCCACGTCCAAGGGTGCACAGGAGCATATCTGCCGAGGGTTTGAGGGAGTTGCAGAGCTTCTTGGATGACTTGGCAAAATGAGGCAGTAACATGTTCCTTCTCTTTCTTACCTTTTTTTTTCTAATTTAGAGTTTTAGCTGTAGTTCTAGATATTGAGAGAATTGAGTTCCAATTGTAACATATGCGGCGGTTTGTTGCTCGGTTAGAAGTTCATCTTGTTTCAGCCTTTGTTTGGCCTGATCTAGACAGTTAATTTTTCGTGAAGACGGTTTGTTGTGCGGTATTAAACTTGTTCATCAATACTTGGAGCATTTACTAGAGTGTTGTGGTTTGGGTGTTTGATTTTGTTATAATGGTGGTTCCATCTCTTTCTCCCTCCCCCTCTCACTCGTCCTCTCGAGTCTAGAATGTTTGGTATGGAATTGAACATTTTCACTTTGTTGCTGATGATTGCAAGCATGAATGCATTTATTCTGAACATGTACTTAACTAGATGTAGCAAGGTTTTATTGTCCAAGCATAAACATGTTTAAACTAGGAAGTTTATAGTTCAAGCAAAGTCATATAGGGCTAAAATTCAGGACATAAGATCTTGCAAGGATAATCTCTGCGAGCAGTTGTTGTAAGGTCATGAATTTGAGCTTTTACTAAATTTGGGAGACGATCACAACCACCAGGCACCAGTCCTAGGTCCTCTCACACACTTTCTTCCACCCTCAACACCTTTAAATGCTAGATTGATTACCTCATAAATACTACGACTTGAGCCTTGAAAAGTCCCCTCAGACTCAGAGAGGACCCCTACCATATTAGGAAAAGAAGATGGACACCTCAGCCTTGAAACTAGCACTATGTATGGCAAAAAACTATTGTTTCCCATTTTATTTTTCTTTCTTTCATAGACAACACCTTTTAGACAGGTTTGGCATGGATCTGCTTTCGCGCGCGCGCGCGCAGACACGAACCACATTTCCAACATGAGCAAAAATTATGATCAATAGAACTTGAAGCAGTGATAAATTTCTGATTGCTTTATACATTTATCTATGTAGAAAAGCAGAAAAAAAATCTCACCTTCTCTGGAAGTTAAATGCTCTAATGGAGAATGCAAAGGTGAAAGCAAATAGCACACAGATCCCAACAATTACGATTGCACAAGTTCCAACAAAGTCGTGCCGAAAACCGAAATAATTCCTCACGAAATCTTCTACTGTTTCATCACCCTCTAGTTTATCCTTGATGTCTCCATATTGCGAAGCAATCAATCCATAGAGGGTCCAAGAGACCGGACATGCCCAGAAGTACCATCTCCACCAGATAGGAATCCTCTGTCAGAAACAAGAGTTAATCATCTTTAGTCCTGGTCTGTTTTTGATTTAGATTAGGTGGTATAGAAACACAAAGGAGGGTAAGTTACCGTTCGAGGAACAATGAATCCTGAGAAAAGATTCCATATTGCGTAGAAAGCAGATGAAACTATAGCAGCAACATTGTGGTTTGGCGTGACGGCGACAGTCATCATGCCATAGAAAGTCATGTATAATAAAGTGAAGTACATGAAGAAGATGTACCAAAAGAACTTGCTAACTGTCCAATCAAAACCAATCATGGTGTACACTATAACTCCATATATGAGAGTCTGAACTAAAACGTATGGGATTTCAATCATAACCTGCATAGAAAAACAAATGATTAGGTGAGGGAACCTTGCGGTTGATTTTCCTGGAATCTCAAAACAAGCATTAAGCAGTCTCTTCTGCATGTTTCCTGTATTTATATACCTTAAATCTTGACAGATGGATAATGCATTGATGAATTAATCAATTCCTTTCCACGAAGACAAAAAGGCTGAGTAACAAAATCAATTTACCTGTGCAAAGGCATATGGCAATGCAGAATACATTCCTGCTGCTCTTTCTCTGTAAAATACTGTTCTCTCAATAGCAACAACTGGCTGCACTGATGTAGCATTCTGCACCCCTATGAAAAGAACAGCGGCGTACATAGAACCCATCGAATTAAAGATATCTTGTCTGTTCCTTCTGCAGTTAAGAACATTTCATTTATGTTAGAGAGCAAAAGAGGAGGGGGCGGGGGGGTGTTTAGCCCTTGTGTAAAGAATATGCTGCACTTCTATGTACCTTTTGGAGCCCATGTCCCAAAATATTGTCCCAAACATTAAAGCTATGAATGTTGTGAATAACAGTCTGACTGCAGTGTATGGCGGGTTGCGCCAATATGACCAGTGCTGCTTCCATAGGCAAGCCATACACTGGATGAAGAAGGAATGCGAATATTGAGTAGGGAAGTAAAGATCGTTTGAACCCGGCGGTGGAGAGCTTAGTTCCTTGATCAATGCTTTGTTTCTCCTGAATAATTCACTGAAAATTGTCAGTAACCTTGTAACATTGTGCGCATCAGAAAATGATAGATTCTTATGAAGCTTCACCTGTTTTTCTTTAAATACATTTCCAATTATAGCTTTCAACTCAAAATATAAACACGGTCCATAAAGTTCTCTTTCATTTTTCCACCCTCTCCTATTTTTATTTTTTATTTTTATTTTTTTATATAAATAAAGGAAATGTGAGGTGGTCTGACCTGAATAGTTCTGAATTCTTGTAGATATCAGTGAAGTCAACCCCGAGAAGAGCTTCTTGTGCTGCTGAAGTAACCTCCAACATCCAAGTTGCAGGATTGTGACCATCCTTAATCTTTGGAACTCCCTCAATTTCCTTGGTAAAGTTCAAGTCCTCAATGTCAGCATTTTAGCAACAAGGTAAGATTCGAGTATCTTCTGTATCAAACAAATTATCCTAACCTCAAGATACTTGATTAGATGGCAAGCATGGCGGCCTACTGGACCAACATAAATTTCCTCACCTCCCCGTTTCAACAAAAATAGCTACAAAGTGAAAATAACGGATTAGAGCATCTAAAAAGATGACAGAAACTCGTTTGATAGTTCCATTAGAGTGAGAAATTTGTCTCACCTCATCAAAAGCATCGAATATGTCTATGCTTGGCTGGTGTATTGTGCACACTACAGTTCTCCCAGTATCCACCGTGTTCCTCACTGTTCTCATAACTATGGCTGCTGCTCTGGCATCAAGGCCAGAGGTTGGCTCATCCATGAAAATTATGGATGGATTAGCAACAAGCTCAACTGCAATTGTCAACCTTTTGCGCTGCTCGGTAGAGAGACCATTCACACCAGGCAATCCAACAAGCGCTTCTCTTAAAGGGTTTAACTCCACAAGCTCCACGACTTCCTCAATGAACATCTGCAACACATTGATTGAATTTAGAGTCATTAACCTGATGGTTGAAGAAAACAGAAAAGTTGTAGTATCGTGCTGCATCCTTGATTTTGGATGCCTTTTCGTTCATCCCTCCCTCCGTGTTCTACAATAAAAATAAGAAAAAGAATGAAATGTACCTTTCTTGTCTCTGAATCGACATCGGGGGAAAGTCGAAGCCATGCAGAATAAACCAAGGATTCATAGACAGTAACATGAGGGGAATGGATATCAATTTGTTCACAGTATCCTGAAATCCGAGCAAATGTTTGTTGGTTTTTTGGATACCCTGATATAGAGATTCTTCCTTCAATATAACCACCGGTTTTTCTTCCAGATAACACATCCATTAGAGTGGTCTTTCCAGCACCACTAACACCCATTAGAGCTGTTAGGACTCCCGGCCTGAAAGCACCACTGACACCCTTCAAAAGTTCCAGACGATCCTCGAGAATTCCTTGAGCCTTCATTTCCTGCAAGATTGGCGCAAAAGTCAGGATGCACACCTTCAGCACTTCAATAGAATGGTTGCAAAAGAGCAAATATGATACCAGAACTCAATAAGTATTTTGAAATTTAGAGACTTCCTACAGATTCAGAAATTCTTTACGTAATGACATCGGGAGAATTACATAGCAAATTAATTCATCCATAATGTCATTAACTCCCAGAAAGTTCAGCATTTTCATTTGTTCTTTAAGGTTGCTGATATCTACGTTGTACTTCATAATTAAAGAGCCTTAAGGTACCTGTGGCATGTCTACCGAATATCTGATCTCATCGAAAGTGATAGAAAGGGGTTGAAAAGGGAGAACCATTCCTCGCTTATTTTGACTGGCATCACCAAAGCTATGCATTCTTAAAGATGGTGGCCTTGCTGAGGAACTTCGTCTGCTGTCAATCCCTCTTACTGCAATGTATTCAGAAGGTTTAACTTAGAGCTTCCTTCATACAAGATAGAAAAGTAGCAACTATCTATATAGGTTAGTCTATTGACCTACCTGAAGAGCTCTTTCCTCTTGTTGATAGTTCAATCAAATCTCCAGTTCTGTTAGCATTTCTCTCAGCCAAGGCCTCTTTTGATAACATTGCCTGGGGCTTCCCGAATGCTGCAATCAATTCAATCAACAGAGTGGTGGGCTCAACTTTCAAAACTGAACATGTAAATGTAGATACTCACGGTTGAGATATTTTAGAGCCAAGGTGAAAAGGAAGTTGAACAGCAAGGTATATCCTATCAAAGCTCCTATTCCAATCCAATACCAATGTGCTTCTGGGAAAATTCCGCGAGACTTCAAGACAACAACTCCTAATGACTCTGTTGAATTAGGAGGAATCTGTGGCACGGATATTTCCAATTATTAGTATTAGTATTAGCTGAAGCATTTTCTTCGAGTCTTCAATGTGTGTGTGTGTTTTCCAGTCATCAGAGTTCAAGAACATGAAGCTTCTTACATGTCTCCAACTATGCCCAAGAAATTCATTGACAGACGCCGCATTCTGCACATACATTAACGGCGAGACCCAGTAGCCCCATATCCACCATGGCTTCACATTATCTAATGCAAAAGAATATTGGGTTCGCAATCAGAATTTAATCTCATCACACTTAACAAAATAAATAAGAGTAAATGTATCCAAGCCACCTCTTGATAAGATGAATCCTCCCAAAACTAGTACTGCAAGCAATGCAAATGAACCAAATGTATTTGCTACAATTATGTTCCTTCCTAGTGCTCCCGTCATTCGGAACAGCCCAGATGACATCTGGTTAGCCAACACAAATATCAAGTACTGCTTGAAAAACCTGCCATGAAGAGCTTTCAGCAAATTCTGGAAGTCCAAGGGACTAGAAAAGATATTCATTGACAAGTTCCATTTTCTCACCTTCCAATGTTTGGATCAAAGCCTATAACATAATATGTCATGATCGTCCATATGGCAACTTCTACAAACGTGATTGGGATCTTGAGAATCCATGAAGGTATGGCATATGCCCAGGGAGGATAGAAGAGAAGGTCTCTTTGCTTGTAAAAAATAGGAAGCTTCATGATGGTCATGGCAAGCTCTGAGAAGCCATTGAACATGATGACAATGATAGCGAAGAAAAGAGCGCCGAGATAAATCCCACCATCCACTATTGTGTTGCGATGCATCTCCGTTCTTAGAAATATAGTCATTGTTATGGAAGCTAAGATAATAAGCTGAAATGAAGGAAGAACAAGTTATTATTGTCACAACCATGAAGCGCTTGAAGTTTATTCTAGTTTTGAACATATGCAAATCCTTGAGAGCACAGAATTTGATCTTATGAATGGAATGGCTACGATTTCAGAAAACAAGAAAAAGAATCCTCACTTGTGTGAATTTGAAAATGTAGACAAATGAGTTCCTTTTCATGAGCAAAAATTCTCTTGAAATGCAAGCTTTCAAGAGTTCCTTCTTGCTGACACCATACTTCTCAGTTGTTAGGGCAGCAGGGTGGCTTTTGGACTTGTCAAATGATGTAGCAAGTTCATCACCTAGTTTTCGGCCAATATGAAATGATTGGAATGCTTCAGAAAATTCCTTGGCTGAAACAAAGCTGTAAGGCTGATCTCTACATGCCCAGTACTGCTCTTGATCTTTCCTTGATGTCACCTATTTGATATCACCAGAAAAAAGTTTATAAACAAGCTCAAAGCTGTTCCAAGATCTGTAAGGGAAATATGTCATTTGAAGTTATGGCTAGAATTACTTCTTGTAAGAAGTCAGCAACTCCTTTCCTCTCCGGACATTTAAAGCCCAATGATTCAAAGAATTCAAGAACATTTTCGCGTGGACCTTGGTAAATAATCAGTCCTTCCGACAGCAGAATTATGTCATCGAAAAGATCATAAGTTTCTGGTGCTGGTTGAAGAAGAGAGATGAAAGTAGTTCCATTGAGAATGTGTGTTGTTTGCCTGAGTGAGTTCACTATTTGGAATGTTGTTGAACTGTCCAAACCAGTTGATATCTCATCCATGAAAAGTGCTCTTGCTGGTCCAACTAGCATCTCACCTACATCACATAGATAGACCAGAAAACACCCAGTTCTGGTTTATGCTCATAAGAAATTACTCCCAACAATAACAAAAAGTTGCCTTATGTTTAACCTGTTGTGAGTCGCTTCTTTTGTCCGCCAGAGATGCCTCGTATCATTTCGTCACCCACCATGGTATCAGCACATATATCAAGTCCTAAAATCTGTTGATTTGTAGAAGCAGAAGGATTAGTTATATCCATATGTGTATCTTTGTGTAATCCTGCAACTCCCTGGCCTAGTTAGATTTGCATCCAGTACCTTGAGAATATAATCTGTTGTTACAGTAGTCTCCTGCCCTTCTAGAGCTGCTGCCTGTAGAATCCAAATGTTTAGGGCATATTTTAATGATGAAAACAATTTTCTCACTATGATTAGGGACTCAATTCTATTGCAGTCCATCCTCACCTTCATGAAAATATCAATGTCAGGATCTGGTTTGATATTTGCTTCCCTCTCCCTCCTTGATAATTCAGTTAACATCTCTGCATAATTTCACAATCCCACAGTAATTCAAATCAAATCCTTTATTGATTAAACAATTGCTATGCTGAAACAATGGTGTTTTACTGACCATAACGTGGTCCAACCCCCTGACATCTTGCAGAGAAAGACAGTGTTTCTCTCACAGTCATTTCTCCAATATGAAGATCATATTGACTTATGTAAGCTGATGTCCTCTGTGGTACGAACTCTGCCATCCCATGTCCATTGTAAGTAACGCTTCCTGAGCTCTGAAATTTCACAAATATCAAGGTCAGATCACAAGGCAAAAAACAATTTCTTAAAAACAAATACCGAAAATCCGTGTCTCCTTACTTTCAAATCTTTACCAAGTTTTCCAGCCAACGCCAATAGTAATGTGGTCTTGCCTGAGCTAGGAGGGCCTAAAAGTAGTGTCATTCTGCAAAACTTGAATATGAGAACCAACCATTTTCAGCATTCTCTATATAAATATACTGCAAACTTAATATTTTCACTGACCTTCGCGGCTTGATGATCCCACTGAGATCATGAAGAATGGGAAATGGTTGCTTTCTACTTGGAAGTATGCGAAGGAAACTCAAGAACCCCTTCGGAGATAGGAAGAATACAGGACAATCAGTGAATTCAATTCACAAAACTTGAGGAAATTTTAGCCGAGATAAAAAGACAACAAATCAAGCATGATTTCTATAGCAGCTTTTGTACCTCTAGCATATTAGCAGAGAAGTTGAAAATCGTAGGCAATGCTCTACCCCCAACATAAGCTTCTGCTTCAATACTTAAATGTTCAAACCTGACTTCAATTGTTGGTATATCCAGTCCAACTCTGTGTTTCCAAAACCAGTTCAGAGAAAAAAAAAAAAAAAAAACAGAAGCAGCAATGTATCAAAAAGAAAAAGAAAATCTTTCAGGAACTGGGATGAATTTGAAGTTTCAAGATCCAATACCTGTGAATCCTTTCTTTGAGCTTCAACAAGAATCTCTCATTATCTTCTTCAGCAATTTTAACTAGCCTCTCCACTAAATTCCTTTTCTCTATCAAACCAAGGCTTGCTATATCAATCTCTCTTGCTTGACCTTCTTCTTCAGTTAATATACCTCTTCTCATACGTAAACAAGTAGGGAGTTTTTCTATAGCAGCCCATTTTAGAGCTTCTTCATCATCTTCATCACGAGAGGACCTTGAAAAAACGTCCAAGGTACTATTCCTCCATATATTAGAAGAACTGCTTAAACGTGCGCTGCTTACTCTGTATATATCACCTCCACCATCCATTCTTTTTCTCTTTCAAAATGTTGCCAATATCATTCAAACATGAACAACTTTTGAAGTTTCTCCAACTTTCATGCAACAAAAACAAGGCACGCGAACTTTGTAATAACTCAAGTAGTTCGATCAGTAAGCTTGGCATAAGGTATGGGCACTCTCTGTCTTCTCAATTTCAAGTGTTCATGGTGGAGAGAGTAGGGACAATAAGATGGCTGTCTTCTCTGTCCTTTCAGTCGAAGAATTGACGTGAGTTTTAATAATTTGAAGATGCTTTGTTTGCAAGAAATGGCACTTTCTATATATATATATATATATAGACACACACACACACACACACACACGAGAGTTAGAACATCACATATTATATAATTAATTTATGAAATATAAGCTATTGAATAATATTTTGATGTATAATGTTACTTATGATAAAAAGGGATTTCTTTATTGTTATTATTTCTTCAAATTTCTTGAAGAAATTGAGTAAAAACAACATTATTTATAGCATCGATTTCTTAATGGATTTTCTTGTTATTATAATTAGTGTGATTTTTCTTTCTTTATATATATATATATATATATATATATATATATATATATAGTGAGATGGTGTCATAATGAATCAAGAGATTGCTAATTGCTTTCTTGATCCTGAAAAATATTGTTTTAATAAACTTTTTTTAAATTAAAATTTTAAAAATAATTTGCTAATATGATGACCACTAAAAACTTACATGGTTGTTAATTTTAGTGCTCGTGGTATTAGTCGAGGTGTATGCAAACTGACCCGGACACCCATGTTAAAAAAATAATAATAATAATGCAATATAATACCTTAATTAATAGTTTAATAACTCCCATCTACAAATTTCCAAAATTTCTAACACTTAACTATACTAGAAAAAAATAAAAATAAAATAGATAGAAACAATTTAAAATTGGATCTCTAAGCATCTTATCTTTCTTGGAGTTAATTTAGAAATATGAAGTACAAGTTACCCTTCTAGAGCATGTGTTTACGTGAGAAATGGGCTAATAAATTATTTTCAATCTCAATGGATTGCCTTATGATCTTGAACAGTCAAGATCTTTCTAGTAATCCGCAACCAATTTAATTTTCGTAAAATCAATGAAGATGAAATGCAAAGATTCGAAAAATAATTAAAATAATGGTGCCCATTTTTGAAGGTTCCTTAACAGTTAATTATTGGCTGAGTTTAAAAGTTATTAATAGGAGTGATTCGATTTGGTTTTTAATAAAAAAATTAATTAAATTGAATTTTTTAAAAAATAAAACTGATTTAAACTGATCGGTTTTGATTTGATTCGGTTTTTTAGAATAAAAACCAGTTCAAACCGGTTTGGCTCGGTTTTTTCAGTTTAACTCGGTTTTTTTCGGTTTGGCTCGGTTTTTTCCAGGTTTTTTCTTGTTTGGGTTCGGTTCGATTTGTTTTTTGGTTTCAGACTTATAAAACCGAAACCGAACTGAACCAGTTAGTTTTTTCAAAATTTTAATCGATATAATTGTTTTTTTATAGTTTGATTTTTTCAATTTTTTTTTCTAATATTTTTAATTTAATCAGTTTTTTAGTTTTTTTACTCACCCATACCCATAGTATCTTTCGATTTACTTAAAATTTTATATTAATAAATCAGTGGTATTGCAATTCATCTTCAAAAATTCCCCCGAAGATCTATGCAATGACTATTATTAAATAATTTCACAACAAATTAAATTCTTTAAAATAGTGATAGAATTAATTATGGATACAGTTATTACCGACAAGAGTTGCAGATGGCCACCAAACTTTGACAAGCTGATGCATGTGCAACGTGGAAACAACTATTCTAAGATTTTTTTATTATTATTGTAATTAATTACAAAAAAAAAAAAGTAAAACAGATAGCACTGTGAATTATACACAGTGAAATCCATAATAAAACTACTATTCTAATTTTGATGGGCAAGCTTGTGTTTAGGGGATATAAATGTCCTTTTCATAAGATTTATTAGTAATTACATTAAAAAAAAAGGGTGTTAATCAATAATTTCATGTTTTTTTTTCTACAGCATAATTATTAAATGATCCTTGAAATTTTTTTTCACTTGGGTCAAGGGCTTTTCGGACTTTCTATATTTTTATATAGGTTAATTACTTAAATATCCCTAAATAATAAGCTCTTTTTACTATGGATGCAAGGTCATTTTAGGTTTTTTGCTATGATGTTTTTTTGTAATTTTCATGCGTGGTTAGGAGAGATTTGGTATTTTAATATATATAAATTAATATTAAAATTTTAAAGTGGCTAACACGTGCTATGCACGCGTCAATAAGTGAGCTCCGCTTGCGCCATTTGAATAGCGCATGTGGCGCCCACACGACACTGAATTCCACTTTCTGAGGCGGCGTTTGATGCGCCTCTCCACCCTTGTCATGGTGGTGAGGCGTGTGTTCTCCGACGACACGCAGATGAGCTTCGGCAAATAGTTATTCCCTTCCTTTTTTTTTTCTTTCTCCTCCTATAAAATTATGCTGACTATTGCAACAAAAAAAAACGAGAAAGTTTAGTTATTTGTTTGTTAAGTTAAATTAGGTTTTATTCTTTTGATTACAATGTCTTTGGTTTTAAATTATTTATTGAATTAATTTGTTTTTTCAATACTTTATTTTTATATCGTATTTGATTCTCTTTCTTTTAATTGCAATGTATTTGGTCCTAGATTATTTATTAAGTTAATGTTTTTTTTTTAATTTCATCACTTTACGTTTTGTTTTTTTTATTAGATTTGATCTTTATTCTTCTAACTGTGATGTTTTTTTTGTCTTAAATCCTTTATTGAATTAATTTGTTTTTGGATGCCATCAATTGACATTTTTTATATATCAAATATGGTCTTCATTCTTTTTATTATTATTTCTAGTTGTTCTTATCCTATTCTTAATTGAAATTATTTTTTTGTGTCAAATTTGGTTCTCTTTCTTTTCAAATCTATATTTTTAAATATTTTTTTTTCAATTTGTTTTTCCAAGTTTATCCTTAATTATTTTGATTGGTTTAGAATTTAACATTTTTATTTTTTTCAAGTTTTTTTTTTTACGTTGTGATCTGACCTCATGATTCGTGTCACAAATTATAAAGGTTAGATTGAGTTGGCTTCAGTTATTTGTAAAAACTTCATTTATCATCATTAGGTTCTCTTCTTTGTTTCAATTTGGTTCTTTTCTTTGTTTTTTTTTTTTTTTGTGTTTTAGATGTTTTTATAAATTCGATTTTTCTTTTCAATTTTACTCTTTAGATCAATATTTTTTTATATTTAAGGTTCGAACCTCAATGTTTTGAGCCTTTTTATTAAATTTTAATTTGTTTTCAATTTCATCCTTAGATTCATAATCTTAATTTTTATTTTTAAATTTTTTGTTCCTCATTCTCTTGATTTATATTTTTTTATTTTCAATTCATTTTTTTTATTTGATTTTTTTTTTCAATTTTGCCCTTAAATTCAAAATTTTAGTTTATCTTTTCATTTTTTTTTCAAATGAGGTTCTTCTTATGTTAATTGCTATTTTTTATCCTTTATTTTTTTTTATCATTCGACATTTTATTTATTGGGATTTGGTCTCCTTGATTTTTCACATTGTTTTTAGGCCCTACCTAATAGTCAATCCTGGACAATTATCGGTTCACAAGTTGAGTGAGTTGGCTTGAGTTAACTTAGGTCAACTAGATCTTTTTGTTTTATAAAAAAAATCATAATGATACAATTTATTTTAAAAAAAAAAGATAATAGTAAACAGGGTTTGACCCTGTTTTGATTTGATTTTCCTCGAGTTAACCGAAATATTGGTCACCCAGGTTTTTTCCTGTAATACACTAGATCAATTCTCCTCTAATTTCTTTCGAAACTTGGGTCGGTCTAAGTCAAGGGTCACCTGGAACACGGGTCAACCTGTCAGGTTGAGCCAAGTTTTTAAATAGTTGCTTTTTCAAATACAGTGCTTCCAATTTAGTCACTATCTAAAGTCCTGTGTTTAAAAAGTTAACACAGTTTGACATTGTTTTCTTTCATAATTGCATAATTTAAAGTTGTTCATTTTAAAAAATAAACTTCATTATTTTTTTTAATTTTCTTTTTAATCAGGTTATCCTTATCTTGTGATCTAGGTGAGAGGTATATTCGGGTGGCTCATGTTTTTTTAAAAGTCGTTTTTTTTATCTTGTCCTTCAAAATTTGTTTCTTTTTTAAATTAATTTTTTTATACATATGTTTTTCTTCTATTGTATTATCATGTCTGCATGATACTACTCGTGGGTTTTGACAATTTCACTTGATTTTGTTGGTGCTTTGTTTTTTTCCACTAATTTTTTTTATTTCATCATTCTACAATTTGATTCACGAGGTTTGATGATCATTATTTTTTATAGCTCTCTTTTTATTATGTTGAGTCATTGATTTTTTTGTTCTTTAAAATATAATGGTAACGCTTTAGCATCGTTTTTTACGCTATAAAGAAATTGATTTAGCCTGTGGTGAAGCACTAACCATCAATCTAGTTAACAAAAACTAAATGAGAAGAGGAATTTATTATTCTCGTATTATAAAGCATTGTTTACTTCAATGCTATTTTCTTTTCTTATTGTTTTAATGTTTAGTTTTTTTTTTAATATCATCTTTTAGTGCTAGATTTTTTTAATCGGTCTTACGACTCAAGTTATAGATTTTGCAGATTAACTTGAGTTTTTTTTCTTATATTTTATTGATTTATTTTCAATTTCATCATTTAATATTTGATTGATTTGAAATTAGACATTATGATTTTTTTCAGTTTGCTTTTTATAAAGTTATTCTGGCCTCATTACCCAAGTTGCGGATTAGACAGTTTAACCTGAGTTAACTCGGGTCATTTTCTTGTCTTTTTTTAATTATTATTTTTTCAATTTCATCATTTAACACTGTGTTGATTGAGAATTGAATTTCATAATTTAATTTGATTTATTTCTTTTGGTCATCCTATTTTTATGACCCCGGTTACAGATTTGACATGTTAATCTAAATTTAACTAGATCAATCCAATATTTTTTTGTATCAATATTTTTTTTGAAAAAGAAAGTTTTGAAAATCTATTTAATCAAATTATATTTTTATTAGTCATCCAAATTATTTTTAAACTTGTCAAGTTGACCGGTCATATTAAATTAACTCTAATAAAATTTAAATTTTTTTACTATAAAACATGTAGCAATATTTAAATATTTGTTTATATTAAAAAAACAATATAAACAGTAACATCAATAACCAATTATCTAGTTAATTACGAAAGTTACTTGTAGTAGGGAAGCAAAGCCAAATTCCGAAAGAACTCTGGGATTTCTTCCAAGTAAGGTTTTTTAGAAAAATAACAAGAATTTTTATTATTATTCAATTGGGTTTAAGAAAAACTAGAAGTTAAAAACTACAATATGGAATCTTTTTATTGTTTTAA
>Ga0325414_1003330_pt1 | contig 16649 bp, 17 predicted proteins | sample PopdelMetagenome_8_FD_206183 | JGI IMG/M metagenome (GOLD analysis project Ga0325414, IMG submission 206183) | Populus deltoides microbial communities from Bellville, Georgia, United States - Leaf-PdKOR-R3 | ecosystem: Host-associated > Plants > Phyllosphere > Phylloplane/Leaf | place: USA...
TGCCATTTTTTTTTGAGCTGAGAAAGTGAAGCATTCAGTGAGCGGAGATTGAGAGTTGAGCTGGCTTTGGTAAAGTAGAGTGATTAGCCAGTTTTGCTGTTTCTGGAATTTAGTGTACTGAGGTTGTTTTTTTATATTGGTTTTTTTAAATTTATTTTTAATAATAATATATCAAAATAATTTAAAAATATAAAAATAAATTAATTTAAAATAAAAAAAATATTTTAAAAAAATTTATGACGATGCTCCTTCATTGTGGTAACCGTTAAAAAGCGCCGAGCGTGTAAACGGACTTGGAGGGAACAACTCCCTGTCTGTAACTCGTTGTAGGGTAGGATCGACAAAGCTGGTAGACTGACTCTAAAACAAGGAAATCTTTGCATTGATCTTGAGCAGATGCAGCGAGAACACTTCAATTACAACACTTTAATCTGAGACTTGACTGATACAAAGCTGAAACTGAAATTAGTTTAAAAAAAAATAAAAAATAAAAAATAAAAAATAAAAAATTTAACTGACTCGGCAACACTCGGCCAAAAACTTAATTTTTTTTTACCAAAAAGATATTATTTTAATTTATAAAAAATAAAATTAACCCGATAACCTGGTCAAAACCTGACAATGCTAATAAAACCCGTGATTCAAGCCTTAAACTGAATTAACTATCAGATTGGGTTTAAAAACTCTAGTAAAAAATCTTAAGGAATTTTGCATTTATAGCATTTTAAGAGTATATGATTTGTTGATTTTTAAAATATTTTTTATTTATAAATATATTTAAATACTAATTTTTTATTTTTAATAAATTAATTTTTACATTAACAAATTAAAATAATTTAAAAATATTAATTTAAAATAAAAAAAAATTAAACTTTTTAAAACCATTTAAATGTAAAAACAAATAGGATATTAGTTGGTATTGCTGACTTAGCACGCGGAGCAGCCAATAATTCAAAGGTGCGAAACTTCGAACTTGGTGCCTTTGGTTTTACACATTGAAAACAAAATCAAAATCTGTTTTCAAGACAAGATTTCCAAGGAGAGGATTTTTCACAACTATCTTTAGCTTGTGCACTGCGTTATTCTGGAAATAATTTTCAAAGACCTTCTCATTTATAGCCTGATTGACTGTGTGTTTTAACCTGCGTTTCACTAAATTTTGAAATTTTTTTTGTTAAAATTGAGTGCGGTTTGTACTTTTTGGATTGTTTTGATGTGCTGATGTTAAAAATAATTTTTAAAAAATAAAAAAACATCATTGACATATATTTCAGCATAAAAAGCTATTTGAAAAGCAACCGCTACCACACTGCCAAACAGACTCTTAATATGATATTATTTCCAGTAATTAGAAATTAATTTTTAAAGTTTGTCCATTTACCAAGATATTATTTTTAGTAACCAGGAAATAATCTTCAAGACTTGTCCATTCAACATGATATTATTTCTAGTAATCAATACTAGAATTTACAATCTACAAAATTCCTTCTACAATAAAAAAAAATATAAACTAATTAATTGCTTCAAGGTGTCGAATGCCTATCTAGTGCATGTGCACGTGAAGAGGTTTCTTGTTTCTGATTAGGTATGCGGCTTCCTCTGTACCAACAAAAATTACTTTGTCATAGTTCATTTGTTTGAACCGGTAAAATTCTAATACCTATTACATATTCTTTGATTAAATCCAACACCTTTAATTAAGTTTAATTGACTTTTAATTCAAGGAGGATAAACTCCCCTCTTTTTGAAACATTTACATATTTTTTTCACAAAAATCCCTATTCAATTTAACCTATCAACATCAATTGTCTTCAATTTAACAAGATTCCTCAATAATATTATTAGAACTCCATTCTTTAATTTTTCTTCTCCATTTAGCCGAAAATAACCTAGGGAAGGAAGTGAAGATTTTTCTTTTCTCATTGAAAAATTCTTTCTCCATTCATATAATAACACTTATAAACCTTTATCTTCTCATATTTTCTAAACAATTGTATTCAACCTCAAATCCCCTAAATTATTCCTCTTTTGACCAAATATTCAATTAAAATGGGGAAAAATAATTTTTGTTTCTTTTATTTAAAACTAAAAACTTATCCAATCATAATTCATGCTTTCTAACATGGTTCAAACATAATTTGCATTATTCCTATAAATTAGAACATAAATCCACAACTTCACATAATCATAATTTTGCATTATCCTTCATCAAACATAAAATTAAAAGAATTAATCATTTGGAGCATGTTATTTACCTCACTTTGATAAGGATTTAAAGAAAGAATGTAAGAAAAATTAAGTTTTCTTCTTCTGCCTCTTCAAACCCTAGCTTGAAATCCTTCTTCCAATGCACTCATCACCTTAAAATCACCCTCTCTTGATGTTTAATTAATTTAATCACTCTAATTACTCACTTTAATTAGTGAAATCAATGATAATTTAAATAGAAAAATCACACAATTCTTTCCCCCTTTCTTTGTTTCAAGCTCACGGCCAAAAGAGAAAAAATGGAGCATTTATAGTCTAATTTTTACCTATTTACACATTGACCCTCATTTCTTCTCAGTTCTATTTTTGTAACTCGACTCTTCTTTTTACTTAATTCACACCATAACATCTTATATTTTATTCTATTGTATCCAATTACAATACTTGAAATCTTTTTATTTAATCTATTCGGTACTTTATTTATTTTACTTAGATTATAATTTAGCGGGTTTTCACATTCTCCTCCCCTAAAAAGAAATTTTATCATTAAAATTGAACCTCGTACTTGAATCTAGAAATAATTCGGGGTGTTTTTGTCTCATTTGAGATTCTCTTTCCCAAGTCACCTCCTCAATTTGGGAATTCCTCCATAATATCTTGATAATTGAAATCTTTTTATTTTTCAATTCCTTCACACTATAATCTATAAGACTTTCATTGGCTTCATTTCCAATGTTAAATTCTCATCAATTTCCAAAGGAATTTGAGGTAAAACCCGAGATGGATCCACTTCAGCCTTTCTTAACAGAGAGACATAAAATACATCATGGATTTTGGGCAGATGTGGAGGTAGAGCCAATTTGTAAGCCACATGCCCAATCCTTTTGGTGACCTCAAAAGGCCCAATGTACCTCGGTGCCAAGTTCTTTTTCAAGCCGAATCTTAACACCTGTTTCCACAGGGCGACTTTCAAATCACCAATTTCAAACTCCTGGGGTCTTCTCATATTATCCGCATAACTTTTCTGCCTATCCTGGACCGCTTTCATTCTATTCCTTATGATCTTTATCTTTTCAGAGGTAATTTGTACTAGCTCTAGTCCAATTAGTTGTCTATCCCCTACTTCTTCCCAGCATATTGGCGTTCGGCTTCATAGGGAGCCATTCCTATTGTAGCCTGGTAGCTGTTGTTGTAAGTGAATTCTACTAATGGTAGATGATCTTCCCAATTTCCTCTAAACTCCAATATACAGGCTCTTAATAAATCCTCTAATATTTGAATAGTCCTCTCAAATTGACCATTTTTCTAAGGATGAAAAGTTGTGCTTAAACTCAACTTCGTTCCGAGAGCCTGTTGAACACTTGGCCATAATCGAGAGGTAAACCTTGGATCTCGATCTGAAACTATTGACACTGGCACACCGTGTAACCTTACAACTTTATTCACGTACAATTTTGCTAATTTCTCCACTGAGTCTGTCATTTTCATTGCCAAAAAGAGTGCAGATTTAGTTAATCGGTCCACAATGACCTAAATAGCATCGCTTCCCTTTTTTCCTCTCGGTAATCTAGATACAAAGTCCATCGTGATATTTCCCCACTTCCACTCATGTATCAATAATGGTTTTAAAAACCTAGCTGGTTTTTGGTGTTCCACCTTTACTTGTTGGCAAATCCCACACTTTGCCACATATTCAGCCACTTCTTTTTTTATATTCGACCACCAATAAAAATCTTTTAAACCCCAGTACATTTTAGTACTTCCAGGGTGTGTTGCAAGTCTAGACTTATGGGCCTCATGTAAAACTTCCATTTTCAGCGTTTGATCATCTGGTAAGTACATTCGTCTTCCAAGGACTACCATTCCATCCTTTTAAATTTGGAACGACATCTCGATTCCTAACCTCACCTTTTCTCTTATCTTACAAACTTCCAGATCTTCTTGCTGAGCTTCTAGTACCATGTCCCAGAGTGTTAACCTTACTCTTAATTGGGCCACTAATGACTCATCTGGTCCCGCCTCTACTTGGGCATCAATCTTTCTTAATTCTAGCAATTCTTTTTCATCTCAATCCTCCACTGAGCATCCACTATTTTAACCTTGCGACTAAGAGCATTTGCGACTACATTTGCTCTCCCTAGATGATAATCGATTACACAATCATAATTTTTTATCAATTCCACCCAGTTTCTTTGCCACATATTCAATTCCTTCTGCGTCATTAGATAACTCAAACTCTTATGATCCGTGAATATCTGAACCCGAGACCCATATAAATAGTGTCTCCATACTCTTAAGGCAAACACTACAGTGGCTAATTCTAAATCATGCACCAGGTAATTGATCTCGTGAGCTTTTAACTATCCTGAGGCATACACAATTACTTTACCATGTTGGATTAATACACACTCTAGTCCCTTCTTCGATGCATCACTATAGACCGTTAATCCTTTGGTTCCTGATAGGAGTGTTAACACTAGTGCAGTGGTGGGTCTTTTTTTCTTTTTCAGTTCTTGGAAGCTTTCTTCGCATTCCTGAGTCCACTCCCACTTTGTCTCTTTTTTAATCAATTGAGTCATTGGAATAGCTATGGTAGAAAACCCATCGATAAATCTTTGACAGTACCTTGTTAATCCAAGAAAACTACGAATTTAAGTGATATTGGTAGGTCTTTCCCATTTCAATACTGCTTCAACTTTTCTAGGATCCACCGATATTCCTTCAGCTGATATAATGTGTCCTAGAAAAATCATTTCCTTTAGCCAGAATTCACACTTGCTAAGTTTGGCATATAGCCGATGCTCTTTTAAGGTCATCAATACTTACCTCAGATGTTGTTCATGCTCCAAATATGACTTTGAATAAACTAGGATGTCGTCTAAAAATACCACCACAAACTTGTCTAAGTATGGTTGGAAGACCATGGTCATCAAATCCATGAACACAGCCGGTGCATTTGTTAGCCCAAACAACATTACTAAGAACTTGTAATGTCCATACCGAGTTTTGAATGTGGTTTTTGCTACATCTAGTTCCTTAACCCTCAACTGATAGTATCCCGACCTCAGATCTATTTTTGAAAACAGTTTTGCCCCTTTTAGTTGATCAAACAAATCATCTATCCGCAGGAGCGGATATTTGTTCTTTATTGTTACTCTGTTCAACTGCCCATAATCTATACAAAGCTTAAGGGTCCCATCCTTTTTCTTCACAAATAGCATAGGAACTCTCAGGGTGAATTACTCGGACGAATAAACCTTTTATTTAGTAATTCCTATAGTTGGATCTTCAGTTCGGCCAACTCGGATAACACCATCCTACACGGTGATTGGGTTATCAGAGACGTACCAAGCAGTACATCAATAGTGACCTCCACTTCTCTCTCCGAGGGGACTCCCGGCAGTTCATTCGGAAATACATCATGAAAGTCCATTACTATTGGAACATTTGACACTTGAATATCTCTTATTTTGGTCTCTAAGAATAGGTAAGGTAAGCCTCACATCCTTTTTTTTATCATTTTCCTAGTGGCCATAGCTGAGATAATACAGTTTAGGATGACATTTCTCCCCCCTAAAGACTATCTTTTTACCATCTGGCCCTTGAAGAGTTACTGTTTTTGTGAAATAGTCCGTTTGAGCTTTATTCATACTTAGCCAGTCCATTCCCAAGATGACATCAAAATCATGTAATTCTAGTGGTAATAAATCTACTTTTAACTCACAACCACCTATATTAATCTGGACCCCCTTATACATATGATCAACTGATCATTCACAATTTCACTTAATGGAGTGCTTATAATAAACTCATTTTCTGTTCTACAAGGATTTCTCCCTAATCCCCCTCCACAAGTTTATTTACAACAAATGAGTGTGTGGCACCCAAATCAAACAATATAGACAGAGAATTTAACTGCAATGTACATGTCACTATGTCAGAAGCGGCCCTGGTCTCCTCTTGGGTCATGTAGTATACCTTACCTTAGGTTCGCCCCCCCTCGGTATTCTGTCACCCTAAGCATGAGTTTGGTTTCTACTATCGCTGGCCCCTGACAAAACCTGTCTGGCTTGTCTATTCACAGTAGTGGACTACTGCTGACTCTAAGCTTGCTGCTCATTTTAGGTGATTTCAGTCCTACGGGGATAATTTCTTGAAAAGTGCCCTTGACCCCCGCAATAATAATAGCCTCGATTTAAGTGCGGGCAGTCCCTCCACTTGTGTTCCCCTCAGAATATATAACACCACCCTGGTGTTGCAGAACAGTCCCCTTAATGCCTTTGCCCACATTGAACACATAAAGGATAAGTGATCATTCTCTGCTCTGACACTCCTCTAGAAAAATTACCCTTGAGGTTTGGTTGTCCTCTTATCGACCCTACCTCAGTAGTCTGAACTGATGCAACTGATGTACCTCCCACTTTTTTAAACTGGTTGTATTGTCCTTTCCTCGTTTTTTTTTAGAAAAGAGGTATGTTATGGGTGTACTCTGTATCATTTCGTTTACCTAGACCATATTGGCCTTGTTGGCCCTCTTTCATACAAGCTTTTAGGGCCTCTGCTGCTTCAACAAGATCTCTAGTGGTCTCAAACTTAATTGCAATCAACCCTTGTCTCAACTCTTACTGCAAACCATCCTTCAACATTTCCACCTTATACTGCTCATCAGGGACATAATGCGAGGCAAACATGGAGAGGTCAATAAACCTCCTTTCATAATCAAGTACAGACATGTCTCCTTGCCTCAAGGCCAGAAACTCATGTTCCTTAATTTTTCGATGATAGAAGGAGTAAAACTAATGTTCAAACTGCGTTTTAAACTCAACCCAAGTCCAGGATCCTGTGGGTCTCCTCGATCTCACTGTATCCCACCAAGATCGTGCCCTATCAGAAAGCAAATGAGTGGCACAGTTCACTCGCAAGCCCTCTGTTACCTGCATTTGATCCAAAGTATCCTCAATTATTCGAAGTCATCTTCCTGCTACCTCGGCGTCTGGTTCACCTAAAAAAGGCCCACACCCAAGTTCTCTCATGCTTTTTACAATTCGCACTAATGTGACCATGTTATCGGCTTTTTTCGTAGCCGCTGGAGTTGTTTGTACTGCCGAAGCTATTGGGATTGTCGGGGCTGAGGCACCAGGTATTGCCTCAATCACTGCTTTCACTATCTGAGCTATGAACAAAGGGTCGGCATGTAGTGTAGGAACTGCTATAGGTGCTGGAGTCATATCTGGAGCCATAGCTGGAGGCACGACTTCCTGTCTCTGCTAGTCTGAACCCTCGAGTTATAACCCCTCAGTTTGTCTCAAGTTGATGTCACAAATGAGTCCAGTCGACTCTCTTAGTCTTGACTGCTGAGGCTCTAGGGGCATATGAAAAGCAGTATCCTCTAATGGATCCTCTCCTTGTCTCCCCTCAAACCCTTCTTCAGTTATTGCACCCTTCCTTATGCGAACCATCCTGGTACAAGTCAAAAAAAATTTAAACCCTTTTTTTTTTCCACTCCTAAACCTAAACCAGGGCTTTGATACCAACTGTAACAGTTTCAACTTGTAAACTCAAAATATATGATATATATTCGTAGTTACCAATATATATATATATATATATATTTCAGCAGAGTTTCCTTTGTATTCCTTAGATATCAAGTTATCGACTCAATCATTTCTCAACCTGTAACATCAATCACAATATCCGTCCCATCATTTAGACTTCCAAAACTCAAGCATATTTTAATATCTCAATTCTATTTTCTATAGAACACTATGATAAAAGCTAATAAATTCATAACATGCATCGTTTCTTTCTTCTTTTTTTTAAGTGTTTATGCTCAAAATACATATACAACCAACCATAATTCAACTCAATAATAATAACATTATAAATTACATCATACACAAGATAATAAGTTAAACATTACAATTTTTAGATATGGAAGTATATTACAACAAAATATTAGTTCTTTCAATTAAATTAATCATATAACAAAATTATTTATCAAAGCATCTACTTTCCAGATCGAGGGTGAGATGTATCTAAAAACATAATCGCATTAAACATGATTAAAAAATTGCACATTTAAATAAGTAATTGATTAAGGACTAACTATTCATATATATTAAAGTGATTTTCATATCATCGAATAAATTGTCTTATTTTCTTTTTAAAATTTCTAATTTCATAAATTCTCTTCTAGACATAGAAATAAATCTACTAAAATAAAAATATCAAGAGTGTCTCCCACAAACCAGTATATTTAACTTCAAAGTTTTACAATTAATCTATTTTACATCGAGTGATTATCCCATTAATTTGTAAATTAATTTTCTTAACATGGCCATTCAACCAGGCATAAATTCCAATAATCAGGAAATAATCTTCAAGACTTGCCCATTCAATATGGCATTATTTACAGTAACTAGGAAATAATTTTCAATGCTTGCCCATTCACTAGGGAATTATTTGCAGTAACCAGGAAATAATCTTTAAGGTTTGCCCATTCAACATGGCATTATTTCTAATAACCAACACTAGAATTTACAATCTATAAAATTCCTTCTACATTAAAAAAATATAAACTAATTAATTGCTCCAAGGTCTCGAACATCTACCTGGTGTCTGTGCGCGTGAAGAGGTCCCTTGTTGCTGATTAAGTCCTACGGCCTCCTCTGCACCAACAAAAATTACTTTGTCATTATTCATTCATTTGAACTGGTAAAATTATAATACCCATTACATATTCTTTGATTAAATCCAACACCCTTAATTAAGCTTAATTGACTTTTAATTCAAGGAGGATAAAACCCTCCTTTTTGAAACATTTACTTATTTTTTTCACAAAAGTCTCTATTCAATTTAACCTATCAACATCAATTATCTTCAATTTGGCAAGATTCCTTAATAATATTATTAGAACTCCATTCTCTAATTTTTCTTCTCCATTTAGCCTAAAATAACCTAGGGAAGGAAGTGAAGATTTTTCTTTTCTCTTTAAAAAATTCTTTACTCCATTCATATAATAACACTTATAAACCTTTATCTTTCCATATTTTCCAAACAATTGTATTCAACCTCAAATCCCCTAAATTATTCCTCTTTTGGCCAAATATTCAATTAAAATGGGGGAAATAATTTTTGTTTCTTTTATTTAAAATTAAACACTTACCCAATCATAATTCATGCTTTCTAACATGGTTCAAACATAATTTGCATTATTCCTATAAATTAGAACATAAATCCACAACTTCACATAATCATAATTTTGCATAATCCTTCATCAAACATAAAATTAAAGGAATTAATCATTTGGGGCATGTTATTTACCTCACTTTGATAAGGATTTAAAGAAAAAATGCAAGAAAAATCAAGTTTTCTTCTTCTCCCTCTTCAAACCCTAGCTTGAAATCCTTCCTCCAATGCACTCACCACCTTAAAATCACCCCCTCTTGATGTTTAATTAAGTTAATCACTCTAATTACTCACTTTAATTAGTGAAATCAATGAGAATTTAAATAGAAAAATCACACAATTCTTCCCTCCTCTCTTTGTTTCAAGCTCACGGCCAAAAGAGAAAAAAATGAAGCATTTATAGTCTAACTTTTACCTATTTACACATTGACCCTCATTTCTTCTCACTTCTATTTTTGTCACTCAACTCTTCTTTTTACTTAATTCACACCATAACATCTTATATTTTATTCTTTTGTATCCAATTACAATACTTGATATCCTTTTATTTAATCTATTCGGTACTTTATTTATTTTACTCGTATTATAATTTAGCAGTTTTTCACAAAATAGGCCTGATTTGCCTTGGCTAATTGAATCCAAGTTATCACTTGTTTACATTTTCTCTATACTTTTTTAATTTGGATTTTTCCAAACCTAATTGAGTCTATTCTTGGCTTGATTAATTGAAATATTCTCCAAGTTAATTTATCTCAATGATTATTATTCTCCTCGGTTTGGTAGACCCAAGTTTTAGCTTTGGTTTAATGATTGATCTTGATCATTTATTACTTCTCTTAATACTATAAGCATGTTGAAAGTGGATAAGTTTTCTTTTTTATTAATAAAAAATATCATAAAAAAAAATCTTGGGGTCTTTTACTCATCCACATCAATTGGAGGAGATTCAAAAAGATAGTGACCTTGAGAATCAACTTGAGCCTTATGAGGATCTTGAGTGTCAAAGTCTTAGACCTCCATAAATATATGGGAGAAATCAACAATAAGGTTCTTAGCCTTGTTCTAAAAATAAAGATTCTTCATTTCATTAATCAGTTAATCTCTAAGTAAAGTATTATACCCTGGTGATCTAAGATAAACAGTTGAAAAGGCTTTAGTATTTTTCCTAAGAGAATTCAGATGCTTATGTTTTCAGACTTTCAGTGTTCACATTCAGCTCGAGTCTTATCAAAACTCTATTCGATATCAAGCAGTACATTATGTTTATCTTCAACAACCTTCTCTGATTCAACAATCTTGCTCTTACACTCCACCACCACTCCTATATACTCTATAACTTATACATAAATGGATTTAAGATCAATATTAAATTGATCTCTTTCTTGAAATGTAAGGTTGTAAAAGGTTTTTAAACTTTTGATTTCTTATGTGTCTTTTTACTAACTAACCTTCAGAACATTGATCTCACCCTGAGGGCTGGCTAACAAGTTATATATTTGATTTCTCTTTTCCTCTCGTCTCCTCATAATAGATGATGACGCCTGGAAATTTTAAAAAGCACTTCTTAGTTGGGAGCTGATATGAGTGGATAAACCACAATCTCAAATTTGCTCTATGTCTCATGAAAATTGAGACATCCTAGCAAAATAGTGTATTGATATGTCCTATTGATCTAAAGCTGGCAAGGCTTATCTAAATAAAACACTATTAGCTGCCCTCTCTATACTGTCAAGATTCAATGGAAGAATAGGTCGGTTCCCTACCTTAGTTGGAGAAAAGGATATAAATCTAAAGCTACCACTAGTAAACACCATAAAACCAGAACTAATACCAATAATGGTATTGTTTTGTCCTGAATCAGGTAAATCAACATCACTAAAAATTGGAACATGACTTGCTTGTACTCACAGTTCATGATTAAGAAAAGAACTCAGAGAAGATGTATTGGAATCAATACTCTTTCTACTTCTCTTGCGAAAAGCATATCTAATCACTGCTGAATCCATTCTAGGATTCTTCCTCTTATTTAATCTAGAAGGCTCGACGTCCATTTCAACCTTCTTTTTAGAATCTTCAACCTCTTTTTGGGTATCCTTCTTTTTCTCCTGTTCTTTCTCATTTGACGTTTCCTCATCCCCTGTTGATGTAGAATAGCCTGAAGGGGAAGAACATTTTTGGGCTCTCTATGAGTTTCCTAGACCACTTACAATATTACACAAAATACATAAGCATAAGATTGGAACAATTTGAAAATATAAGAAATGGTTAGTATTCATACCATATAAACTTTCTTTCAAAGATAATCCTTCAGCTAATTGATAGATATGATATTGATGTTTACTAAGAAGTTTTTTAAGTACATTCATCTCACAAGGATTTAGATGAGAAGTTATGTCATTTCCACTAGCTACATTCCAAACTGAGGAACACCCATATATATTGCTTAGAGAGATTGTCGACCCCTTATAACTAACCTCTGCCCATTCATATCTCTATTTTTTTAATTGAAAGTGATTTAACTTTAAACATATCATTTAAAGAATGTTGGTTCCTTCTCGTAAAAAAGGTATAAAACCAAGCCATATATTTCTTACTCTTAAAGGAATTTGATAAGGGAAAACAAAACCTAAACAGTCTCATAATAAAAACTTGACCCCTAAGTGTTACATCCTTATCAAAGGCTACCAATAACATCTAGCCATTATGATGTAACTAACTTACACATAAATTATAATATTCAAAAATCTATTTCCCAAAACCACACAAAGGCAATGAATACATAAATTTAAACATATATAAAGGAGAAGTTATCTCTAACTCCTTATTAAGAGCAACATGTATTCTGTTTATTTTATCATTAGAAAGAGGCATTGTAACCTTAGAACCGGTTGGAATTCTTATATTTATCTTAATAATTTATTTAAGGTCAACCGTACTAGCATATGGATAATTGGTGAGAATGATATAAATTGATAGAGACCTAGAAAAAGGATTCCTCCCACCACCTCGAGAAGAACCTAATTCCCAGATATAACCAACAATAGATGGATTGGATCCACCACTTTCACTGGCTTGATCTTTATTGCCAAAGTTTCATTTAAACCAACGAGTAACCTTTTTTGATATTTTTAAAATAAAAAGAAATAATGAGAGAAAAAGTCTTCCTTACATGAGAAGAAATCACCCTCGACAAAGAAGTAAATAGGTTAGGAAGATTTTTAAAATTGGTAGGTTATATATTGTGCAAAAAAAGACAGGTATTTATAGTGTATTCAAACTATTCACATAAGAAAAACAATGTTCACATCTAACAAATCACTTGGCATTGTCTCATGTTGCTATCTCTCCACTTCACTTGTGACTAGACTTAGCTCCACCTCATATGGATTGTGTAACATCTACCAACAATAATTTTGCAGGATCACATGTCAAGCATCATTTTGTTTGGCATGCTTTACTTTATAATGTATATGATTCTCACATTACTTTTCACAAGTCAATTTTTCATTAAAATGTTAAAAAATTAATCGAGAGGCAAATTATGATATGAATTTGTGCAAAATATGTTAGCTTGGTTTAACCAGGTCAAACAAAGAAGAACCAAGCCTATTTTTAAGGTCGATTCAAATACCATTGGGTCGGCTTGACCATGGTTGAATCAAGCCTAAATTTGGGTTATGTTTGACTAGGTCAAGTTGAATCCAAGATTTCCTCTTAGATATGGTTTAACCAGGTCAAATAAAGCCTTTTTTTTTCTCAATTCAAATAGGATTGAGTTGATTTGACCACGTCAAAACAAACCCAAACTTAGACTATTTTTAGGCCTGGTTCAAATAATATTAGATTAGTTTGACCATAGTCAAACCAAGTCTAAATTGAGGCTTAGTTTGAATAGTGTTGGGTTGATTTGACCATGGTCAAACCAAACCCAAAATCTTCTATTAGATTGATTTGACCAAGTCAAACCCAAACCCAAACCAAACCTATTTTTGGGCTTGATTCTCTGCTCCTAGGTTAGTTTGATCAGATCAAGCCGAACCTAACCAAACTCATTTTAGGTTCTCTGCTCCTAGGTCAGTTTGATCAGATCAGATCAAGAAAGAATATTATCCTATAAGGTACATAAACCCAAACACTTTTTTCTAACATTCAATGGAGAAGATATGCACAGTGGCTATAAAAGTGCACGTAATATTTTGAGATTGAAGACATTATTGACTCTAAAAAACTACATATAGCATCCTATTATTTAGATGGTATCACTATTTACTGGCATCAAAATTTTCTAAGGAGCTTAAGAAACCCAAGGGCGACTTGGGAAGAATATGTAGAAGCTATTTGTTACGGGTTTGGAGGGCAATATAATCTACTTAAAAAGTTGATGGAATTAAAACAACTTGGGGACCTAGAGGAATACATTTAGGACTTCGATATCCTGTGGAATAAGGTGAAGATTAGTGAAAAACAATCTCTGGTTAACTTTTTAGGAGGTCTAGATTTAGAAATCAAAAACACAGTGAAAATGTTCGAACCCAAAACCTTTAAACATGCTTATAATCTAGCCAGGTTACAAGCCAACACTTTTTCCTATAAGAAATCTCTCAACTTCACCAGAAGATCTTTTACCTCCAGCTTAACGTAACCTCACTAGAATACCCACTCCCCTCCACTAAATCCCATAAGGAACTCATGATCCCTCACACCACCATAATAAAACCAAATCCTGCCTACTAGAATAATACCCCTTCCAATAACATTCATAAAACGCCTGTTAAACACATAAAATCTATCAAAAAACCAAGAGTTTGAAGAAATAAGGCTGGAAGGGCTGTGTTTTTTTATGTGATGAAAAGTTCATCCTTAGACACAAGTGTCGAAATAAAAGGTTGTATTCTCTAAGTGTAGTAGAAGGGGATTAAGGATTTGTAGAGGAAGAGGCTTCTGAAGAGGGATTCAGTGCGAGGGAATTTACACCACACATCTCACTAGATGCATTGGAAGGCACAATGGGACTCGATACCATGAAGGTAAATGGAAAGGTGGTAGAACAAGAGTATGCATTTTGATTGATTCAGAGAGCACCCGTAACTTCCTCAATTATGTTGTAGCCCTTAAACTCTAGTTTCAGTTAACTACTATTAAGCCAATGATTGTGCAAACAGCTAATTGATGTGATCTAACCATCAAAAGATCCATTGGAGGTTTCAGTTGGTCCAGTTACTAGGCTTAGGGCAAAGAAGTTCAAAGAAATTCAAAGAAGCTTTCAATGGACTTCTTCAAGATACATGGGCTAAGATGGACTTCAAGAGGATTTGTAATAATAAAAAGCAAGCCTTGATTAATCTAATTCATGTTCAAGAGGGGCTTGTTAGTGGAACCAAGACCATTACACAAGGATTGGGAGAAGAAGATTAGATTTGAATAATTTGACCTTTTGTTACTCTTTAGGTCATAACTGAAGTTACAGATAGGATTTTGATGTGATTCTAGTTGATCTGGAAACTAGACTTTCATACCTTTCCAACGGCATATAGCATGTCTTCTAATTCATTAAGACAAAATATGAAAATAAAGAACTTGTCTTATTTAATTAGTTGAGATATCAAACTTTATTTATTTTGAGAGGAGACATTTTATTTGGGTCTTAGACTTGTTTATTTTAATTAGTTTGGGCTAGTTTTAGTTTAAGTTGATTATTATTTAAATTGGGCTTATGTGAGGCCTATTAGGGAAACTAGGGTTTTGGCTTGGAGTTTAAATACTCTTTAGAAATAATTTTAGGGCAGATTTTTAATGATAATTTTCAGCATTGTAGTTGGCTTTTAGTTGCTCAATCTTGGTTCTTAATTGAACTTTCAACTCTTCAAATAATTGATCATTCTTTGTTGTGAATTTATACTTTCTTTGCTCGTCTCCAGGTGTAGGCGTTGTGACCGAGTTGATTTATAGTCTTGTTGCCCTGGAGCAAGTCTTTCATTGTGATAAGCTCATTCAAATCTTAACAAACTTGGATTAGATTGATCTTGGGGTTGCGAATTCTATTAAATTCCGCTAGGGTTCACATCACTAATGGTGAAAAGATGATTTGCAAGTCCATATGAAAGGGACTCGAGTGGAAGATGCAGGGCATAAGTTTCATGGCAGATGTGTTTATCATTGAGCAGAGTAATTATAAGATGGTGTTGCGTATACAATGGTTATCCTTGTTAAGATACATATTGATTAATTACAAACACTTGTGGATGTCATTTAATTAGCAAGGGTAAAGGGTACTACTTAAGGAGGAGAATCCATCCAAATGACAAACCATTGAACTAGAACAACTAAGTTCTCTAGTGGGGAGCCACAATCAAGTAGTTGGTTATAATTTATATAGCCTGCAAATGGTAGAGGAGGATGATGGTTTTGTCATTGAATCCTTTGCTACTCTACCTCAGTTCCAAAGTAGTGAGGATGCCCACTTGCAGAGCATCCATCACCTAGAACCCATGATCACATGATTCCTCTGATGAAAGGTAGTGAGATAGTAAATATGTGACCCTACAGATATTCAGGCCTACAGAAAGACATTATAGAGGGTATAGTGAAGGAGATGTTGGAGGCTAAAATCATCAGAACTAGTAACAACCCATTTGCCTCCCTAGTGATGCTTGTCAAGAAAAATTACTCCACATAAAGATTATATGTTGACTATAGAGCTTTGAAAAAGCTTACTATTAAGGATAAGTACCATATCCCCATAATCGAGGAGCTGCTAGAAGAATTAGTAGGGGCTATTATTTTTTTTAAGATCGATCTCATATATGGTTATCATCATATCTGAATGGCCCCGGGGGAAGAATTTAAGACAACTTTCAGAACATATAGTGACCATTACGAATTCTTGGTTATGCCTTTCGGGCTAACCAATGCTTCAGCCATATTTCAGAGTCTAATGAATGAAATTTTCATAGAGCATCTAAGGAAGTTTTTCTCGGTATTATTTGATGATATATTGGTGTATAGGCAAACCATTGTTAACCATTACAAGCACCTAACTACTATTCTTGAATTGTTAAGAGGACACTAGTTAACGACAAAGGCTAGCAAATGCTTCTTTTGTAGTAAACAACTAGAGTATTTGGGCCACATCATCTTAAAGCAAGGAGTATCTACTAATCCTCACAAGATACAAGCCATTATGGACTGACCCTTGCCTAAAGGATTGAAGCAACTAAGAGGATTCCTTGGGTTAACAATTTACTATAAAAAGT
>Ga0325414_1003331_pt1 | contig 16647 bp, 7 predicted proteins | sample PopdelMetagenome_8_FD_206183 | JGI IMG/M metagenome (GOLD analysis project Ga0325414, IMG submission 206183) | Populus deltoides microbial communities from Bellville, Georgia, United States - Leaf-PdKOR-R3 | ecosystem: Host-associated > Plants > Phyllosphere > Phylloplane/Leaf | place: USA...
TAGTCAAATACATTAATTTCTCATTTCAAGCTCCGTAAAGGGATAGTATTGAGGAATGATGACCAATAGATTGTTGTGCTTATTTTTGCAAGAGCTTGGAAAGGGAAACTGATAATTAACTAACGATGTTTAAAGGAGTAGTGCTAATTTTTACTGAAACATTCTTCCTAAATTAGTTTTTGAAAAATTTCATCCGTTGCATAAATGGATCCCATTTGTGAGTGTCATTCATTCAATAAATAAAAAGATTTTTCAAGATGTGGGTTTTGGAAGAATTTTTCAGTAAAACAAAATTTATCATTTTGAAGATTACAAGCGGTTTGTTTTTGCTGTTCGAAACGTGTTTTGTGATTTTTTTGAATTTTTTTATTTGAATTTAATTTTTTTTTATATTTTTTTATCGTTTTAATGTGTTAATATCAATAATAATTTTAAAAAATTAAAAAAATATTATTTTTATGTATTTTTCAAATAAAAAAACATTTTAAAAAACAATCACCACCTCCTGCCTCAATGCCATAAGCCGTCTACTGTTAAGTGATCCTTCATAAAGTGCAACAAAAGGGGTTTCGAACTAGGAATGGCCATCCTCTTCTTCCCTTGTCATTGTTTCTGAATTGATTGAACGGAAAAAAATTCAATACGGATGCCGCAACCACTCCCACAGAGGAATAAAATGGAAGGGTTGCATGGAAAAAAAAGCATAAAAGATAGCATAAAGCAACAAAAGCTGGACAAATCCCTCTGGGGGTCCTATAATGCTTCATCTGCAGGTATTTTAATGTCCCAGGCCATTCAATATTGCTGGGAAGATTCGTCTTTTTAGTCCTCTATTTCTAGTCTATCATATTGCAAATTCCTGTCTGTCCATGCATACTATTATATATTCTGCAATTTGTTACCCCAGTTCCTGAATTTTTAAATAGAATCCCATGGAAAAAACAAATCAAGCACATAGAGGCTGGAAATTTCATATCTTTACAAAATGAAGACGACGAATAAGAAATAATTTTAATTTCTATCTTCGCACCATGACGAGACTATATAACATATAAATCTGTATTATAATGTATAAGGACATATATACTAATTATTTATCAAACTTTTCACAGCTGAGCAACAATGAAAAATTGCCATGCTGAATGGACACATGAATATATAAACAAGCAAAGGAGTAGAAGACAGAAATGGCAGATGACAACTTGTGTTTGATCTCCTGCCTTGCATTTCTAGAAGCTCTACACTTCCTTCTCCTTCCGGTCTTGTTTTTTCTCCTCTCTGTAAAACAATCATTTATCTGAAAGTAAAAGTAGAAGGATCAGAACACTTCTGAGATTTGAACCAACAAACACAAAGATTAAGAAAATAATTAAAGATGGCATGAACATACGCATTGATCTTTTGCAATGAAGAACTGCGTCATGGATTGAGCTCTCACTATCATGGCAACCATCCAGTGAATAAGCTACTCTTCTGCTTGGAGAAGCTTCCCGTGAATTGCTCTGGCTCTTAACTTCCCATGCTATCCTCTCAACATTGTCAACTCTTGTGCTTATTCTCGAGTCTCTTACTCTCTGGGATAAAGGTCTAACATATCCAAAACACTTCGGCAAGATTCGCTTCCATCTTCCAAGGAAACGACAAAGAATCTGAACAGCTGAAACAGTTTTTGAAGAAAGAGAAGAGGGCACAGTAGGGGCTAAATTCAGGGAACTGGAGGCCTCACTCTTTGACTGGTTGATAAAAATGGGTCTAATGAGGCCGTCAGAGAAAAGCTGGTCAGCATGAAGAAGAGCATCAGGGGATTGGGAAATGGGAAAATAGAAATTGAAGTTCTGGTCTTCTTCCAGCGATCTTCTTGAGTTCTGCATCCTGTAATCTAATTCTTCGGAGATGGCTTCATGGGAACCGTCAAGAGATGCTCTGAGGGCCGTCTCAAGACCTTGTAAGGAGGGATTGACACTGGTCAACCAACTGCGAGAGAAACTTTCAATGGCCAGAGTTTCTGGGGATTCCATGGCTTGTCAACAGCAGCAGCTAAAATGAAATTAATAAGCACTAATTCTTATATATTAGTGGAGGGCCAAGGTTCATGTGATTGGCACATTTAAAGTTACCACAGACCATGACGCCCACAAGTGCATGAATTGTCTATTCTATCAGAGGGTCAAGCAGGAGACAAATGGAACAAGAAAATTTGAAGCTAGATAGACGTCACTTGCTATTTTGTTCTTCTTGATTTCCTTATCCAATTTAAAAATCATTTTTATTTATTTTTCTCTTGATCTGTCATTATATTATTTAACACTTATCCATAAAATCTTTTGCCATTTTTTGGCATAAAAAACACAATACTGTTTCAGTTTCCTCCTCCTTGTGGCTAACTAATTTATCAACTATTAACGTTTGAACCAAAGATGTGTTCCAAGTGCCCAAGGGATTCTTTGAAAATCTTTTCTTTTTTTTTAAAACTCCCTATGATATTATTTTTGACAAACACACTCTTATTGTCTTAATTTGGAAAACAGAGTCTTACTTTTATTGTCTTAATTTGGATAACAGAGTCTTTTATGGCTTGCTACGTTAGATGTCTCCATCTATAATCAATCCAGTTTTTTTTTTATTAATTTCAACTTTTTAAAAATAAGAGGACACGCACAATCTTTTTATTAGTTTTAATTTTAGAAAAAAATAATTAAAAGTTTGAAAAAATAAAAGGAAATTTGTTACACATTTTGCCAACTTGATATATATTTATATCTAGATTATTTTTTGAATTTTTTGCTTACTTTGGAAATTATTTTTCATTTCATTTTAAAAAGACAATTTTTTTAAAAAATATTATATGTTTTTTTATTTAGCTGGATATTTATTTACTTGATAAAATTATTGATTTATTGATAAAAAATTCTTGATTTAATTTTTTTAATTTTTTATTAGAATTCTTTTCCAATTTCTTTTTTATAAGAAAATTATTTTATGCGCATGGGATTTTATAATTTCTACATTTTTTTTTCTTTCCTAATTTTTTCTTTGGATTTTAAAAATAAAATACAAAAAAGTAACTCATCATAAATTAATAAAAAAATTAACATTTTTTTAAAAATCTTTTCTTTTGTCCCTTTAACATAAATTAATATATATATAACGTAAATAAAAAAAATTCAATTTTCTTTTCTAGTGGCAAATAACAAAACTTGGCATAAAAACTTAACAATTTTTTTAAAAAAGTTTTTAATCAATTATTCTTCTTTTTTTTCTTTTGAATTTTGAACCAATTAACAAAAACCTAATGCGGGGGTTCTTTTAGCATGCATTAATGCAATGTAGCCTCTCAAACTATTGATTCACACCATGCATTGTTTATTTATTTTGTTATCAAACTAGTTTCTTAGATGTTTTGATCATTTTGTGCCCAAATTGAATTCCAATTCCTTCTGATCTGTTGATGAAGAGCATAATTAAAAGTTTAAAAAATCAAAATGAAAAACACGTGGAAAATAAGTGGCAATTTTAAATTTACTGAAAATTTTACTTTAATCTTCCATCTTTTCAATTGATAACTTTTTTATTCTTTTAGTTTGAAAAATTATTTTTTAATACAAAACTTCAATTTATTTTAACTTTCTAATCCATATTTTGATAAAAAAAAGAGAGAAAGTAGCTATATTCTGATGATGTAGATAATAAAAATCAATAATTGATACCAATAATACTGAGGAAAATGATTGATTTTGGTGTAAACGAGTATCATTTAATTAGAGGAATTCTACTAATGTGTTTTTTTCCCATGAAATTGATGAAAAAAAGAGATCAAGCTTGGGAGAGGATTTTTTTTTGCTTGGATTCGTGTTTTTAGGCGTGTTTTGGTGGTTTTTAGGTTGGTTTATTGGTTTATTTTCATCATAAGGATATTGTTAGGTGTTTTGGTGTGAAATTTACATTTTTGGATCGGAAAACACCTTGCTTGATTTTCCGGCACCCCTATGGTAGTCAAAAAATGAAAAGACATACGGTGCGTCACTTGTCTTTATTTTTTTTCAAAATATTTTAGGGCAGACATTGTGCTATCCACCTCGTTTATAAATAAAAAGATTTAACCCCCTTTAGGCAGGCCTCTTTTAAAATGGAATAGTTACATGGACTTGACTTAAAGGGTCTCAGGTTCGAGTTCTGTAATTGTTAATATGATAACCATTGAAGGCTTAAAGGGTCGTTAACTTCAGGATCCGTGGGATTAGTCGAAGTACGCGCAAGCTGGTCCGGACACCCATGTTTTTTTTTAAATTAAAACAAATACAAATTAAATCAAGAATATTACGCAATACAAACATTTTGTTTAGAGTTATTAATATTCATATAATGATATAAAGATATAAAATAGATACGAATTTGTTAATAGCAACCAGATTTGCAATGACTCTCGTGATATCATTTGAAAACAATTTGATTTTTTTTTTATTTATAGGAGAAGAACCAAAGATTGTATTCTAGAAACTCATTTTTTTAATGGTATTCTAGATGGCCCTTCTTTATACATTAAAAACTCTAATGATTTAGGTGGCGGCATAAGCCTCATAATAACTCCAAGATCATACTCTAACCTATAGCATGGCCTCTACTTTACTCTATCCGCATGACATCTTGATCATTAAAAAAGTTTTGATTTTTCCATTAAAATTAATGAAAATCTAAATGCAAGAATGCATAAAGACAGGAATGTGCCTCCGAATATTTAATATATGTTTAGAAATTGATGCTCAAAGTATAGAGAATTGTCCACTGCCCTCTCTTCAGAAACGATGTTCTCAAAACAAACAGGAGATAACAAAACTATCAATAAGCAATGCGCAGCGAGGGACAGCCACACCCTGACCAAAGCAGCTCCTAAATATTCTTACATTTAAAGAACGTATGAGAAGGTGATTAATCAAGATGTCTAACAGTGTTTATTTTCTGATTTGTCTGCATGTAGCATCGTGTGAAAACAACACACAGAGCACAATCTCCATGGTCGACTTTGATAGAGTACACGATGAAAATTGATGGTGAATAGGATTCCCATTTTCCAAACAAGAATTTTAACTATTTGAGAAGAAAGGTAATGAGTAACTAATACCCTTTGTAAAACAACTAGAAACACCAAGAGTGATTCTTAGTGTGGCTGCGTCTGTATCCTAGTTAAGAGGGCGGGAGGAAGAAAAGGGAGAGATGTTCTTTCCATGCAATACCTGAATCTTAACATGTGAATATCCTTAGAAAGAGATAAAAGCAAAAGTAGCAGACAGGGATCCCTGGCTAGCTGATAGGAGGTAGAGATAGAATGTTTCAGGGACGAGCTACATGAACAGAGATGAAAAGGCGATACAGAAGGAAAGGGTCCCCTACTTACTATCTCATGATACTGCAATGTCTCAGACACAAACTAGATGAAATGACATGAAAACTGATAAAGAGTGAAGGGGACTCTCCTCTCTGCTCTCTTGAAAAACAGCACAACTAAAGCAACTGATCCACACGCATTAACTTGAGAAACCTAGCTAGCTTCTTTCTTGTCACTGTACACTGCCTCAAGTTTCCTTCCATTAATTCAATCATGCAAGTAACTGTAAACTAATGCATTTATGCAAAAGCTAGCTCATTTAAGTAACAATAATTAACTAATTGAAACCATCACTTTAATGCCTCTGGCTTGACATGATTCTACGTCAGAGCTTGAGGTTGTTCGCCCTTTACAAATAGATTGCAATGACCAGCAAGTTTTATAATGGGATTAGGACCGCTGCCAAAACCTGACAGAAAATCAATACTCACAAACTTGACTCCTGAGGCACGAATCTCTAACAAGCTGCCCGCATTTCCATTCAGACCCCGTTCCAATAAATGGCAATGCCAATTGCCACCAGCATTTGAACCAGTAGCTAGCATTAGCATTACTAGACATGATGGAACGGCATAGAAGTTTTAAAGCAAGGCATTGTTGGAATATAACAAAATCCTGTACTCAGAGCAATCACATCCTGCTACTATAAAAGAAACGGTCCTCCAGAACAATGCAGTGCAATAGCGGTAATGTGAAAAATAATAAAATGAAAATCATGTCCAGATCAGATTGAAAATGCGAGTAGGATGTGGCTATGTGCTGATTGGAGATTTTGGGTCACTGTATGTTCTTTTGATTTTTTAATAAGAAAAGGCATGCATGTTGGAAAACCCAATTTAAGTGGACACTTATTTAGAAGTTAGTCAAGTAGTAGTAGTGAAATAAAGAGCAAATATTTTCAGAGATTATAAATCTAACAAATACCGCTGTAGCATTTATTTACGAAGAATATATGAAGATTACATACATGGAACATAAACTAGTAGGAACTGAGGCACCACAGGCACGAGATGTTGATACAAGACCATCGAAGATTTTTAGACATCGGCCTTGATGGAAGAGCTGTATCCACTTTGATCATCATAGTACTTGGACCACAGCATCACACCACCATACTTATCAGACCCCTTGATGGCTGGAAGCACGTTGGAAGTTAAATCAGGTACAGGAATGAAGCCACTTCCTGCTGCCTCAGGAGAAGCAGGTAATCCTAGGAAAAACACAGTGGCTGGAATGTCTGAAACCCATTGCTTCCATGCATCTTCGAGATTGGTAATGTCACCGGATGTGTACTGACACGGAGGGTTGTTGTAGAATTGGACCCAAACATAGTCAAAAAGGCCTGTTTTGAGGGCATTTCCTACAGACGCATCAGGAAATGGGCACTGGGGTGCTGCCGTTAGGTACACCTTTTTTCCTTGATTGCTGTATGCTGAAAGGTACCTTGCAAGATCATCCCAGTACAGGTCTGTTCCTCCTTCAATATCAAAGTCAACTCCATCTAGAACAGCAGGGCCGAGCGGACGAAATGAAGATTGTCCACCCAAGAAGTTGTTCCAGATATAAGTGGCGACTTGTCTTGCGTCATCAGAGGAGGCCAGGGAGTAGCTTCCGGAACCTCCTCCGATAGAAAGCATCAGCTTAATGCCTTTGGATTGGCATGATTCTATGTCAGAGCTTAAGCCTGTGCAACCTTTACTGTATGGATCGCAGTGACCGGCAAGGTTCATCATGGGGTTACGACCGCTACCAAAACTGGAAAGAAAAGCAATGTTGACAAACTCATATAATCCCGTGGCACAAGTCTCTGCCAAGGTACCCTCATTTCCATTCTGGCCCCAATAAATAGTGATGCCACCTGCATTTGAACCCGTTGCTAGCAGTAACATTACTAAGACGAGGAATGGCATTGAAGTTGTTGTTTGTACTGCCATTTTAAGGTAGGTACCAAGTCTTTATATGATGATAAGTCTATTCTACTTCTTTGTTAAGGATTCTGGATAGCCATGGCTTTTTATAGCAAAAACTTTCCCCCCTTCTAATAATCATATTTTGTGCCTATGCTTGAACGGAGTGCCGTGACAGTTACCCATTATTTTGTAGGGAGGTTTTGAAATTTCAATGAATGGTTTTGATATCGAACAGGTTTTAATTTATTTATCTGTCCACGCCACTTTGCCTTGGGTCCATTTCCTCCTTTGTCCTGGTTGCGTGCTCAAACTATAGTGCTAGACGGAGAGAAGTTGCCATCAACTCCAAGTCTCCATCTTGACTGCTATAATGATAGAAGGCAGAAACCATTGTTCGATTTCTCTTGTTTAATCTGTTTCCAACTCATTATCTTGGAAAGCACGGGAGTGCTTATGCCGAATGGTTTGAATCCTAGATAACAGTTATTCATGCTCAGATGGAATTAGTATTTGTCTTCATGGATGGGAACTTTGCTTATAAAACAAGAATGGAGTCTTCTTTGTGCATTCACTGTGAATATCTTCATGTTTATTGATGGGTTTTTTGGGTGATGACCCAGCTTGGAGGAAAACCAAGGGTTATCTGGTGCTCATGGAAATTAGGGAGTAAATTGATAATTATTTCTGGTCCAATAAGCTCAATCCAGCAAAACAAAACCAAAATGTTTTATATGTAGCTCTTATTCTAAGAGCAAAACGCAATTGACAAAAGGATTAAAGCATATTATCCTAAGAGAAGTTATTGAGATAAAGTTATGTGACATATGAAATTCATTCTGTCTCGTAGTGAAATATGCCAAGCATGACAAAGGAGAAAACAAGGACAAAATATTGAAGCCCGCCCGAGTGCAACATTTTCGCAATTCCTATACTTTAGCAACTTCCTGGTATACTGCAGCAATAAACAACGATTTAATAGCAGAAGAGGCCAACAATTTAAGACACGTTAGAGGCAAAAGAAGGCTAACGGGCATGCAGAGTTTTTCAAAATGGATATTTTCAAGCTTAAAAAACACCATCTGCGTGGAAGTATGAATCAGGGGAACTTAGGAGATGTAACTGTCAAGGCAAGGCATCGGTAGAATACAAAAACCCCTGCAGCCAGAGCAATCGTATCCTTCTACTATAAAAGCAATTCTCCTACAGCACAAAGCAGTGCATTCTGAATTAATACAAGTCCAAGTGGGTAGCAAAAGTAGATTAAGATGGCATTTCAACCAGCAACTACATTATCAGTTGCCGCATTAGTATTGCTAATTTTAGCAACAGGATCTGATGCTGGTGGAATAGCAATCTACTGGGGTCAGAACGGAAACGAGGGAACCCTAGCAGATACTTGTGCAACTGGAAACTACCAATATGTAAACCTGGCCTTCCTCGTGACTTTCGGAAATGGCCAGACTCCCATGATTAACCTTGCTGGGCATTGCGATCCATACAGCAATGGCTGCACAAGCTTGAGTTCTGACATTAAATCATGCCAAGCCCAAGGTGTTAAGGTGATGCTTTCTATAGGAGGAGCTTCTGGTAGCTACTCCCTCGCCTCCTCAGAGGACGCGAGGCAAGTCGCTACTTATCTCTGGAACAATTTCTTGGGGGGTCACTCTTCATCCCGTCCCCTGGGGTCTGCTGTCCTTGATGGGATTGACTTTGACATCGAAGGAGGAACAGGATTGTACTGGGATGACCTTGCAAGGTACCTTTCTGCTTATAGCAATAAAGGTAAAAGGGTGCACTTAACAGCAGCTCCCCAGTGCCCCTTCCCTGATGCTTGGGTGGGAAATGCCCTGAAAACCGGTCTTTTCGATTACGTTTGGGTCCAGTTCTACAACAACCCTCCTTGCCAATACGCTTCTGGGGAGGTCACCAATCTGGAGGATGCCTGGAAGCAATGGACTTCAGCCATTCCAGCCAGCAAGATTTTCTTGGGTTTGCCCGCATCTCCTGAGGCAGCAGGCAGCGGCTTCATTCCCGTGCCTGATCTCACATCAAACGTGCTTCCATCCATCAAGGACTCTTCCAAGTATGGGGGTGTAATGCTGTGGTCCAAGTATTACGATGATCAAAGCGGATATAGTTCTTCCATTAAGAATGATGTCTGATCTCACATTTCTGTCAATTCCGCGTGCCTGCATGCGTGATGTGTATCGGTTGTATTTCCAGATATTTTGATCTATCTTCTATACATGTATCTTCGGAGTACAAATTTGATTTATGCTCACTAGTTTCTTACATGCGGCTCTCTTCATGGTCTTGTAGTTTTTAACTACTACTTGTGCCATGAACAAACCTGGCCAAAATTTTAACAACTGGAACTTCGAACACGATAAAACTGAAGCAGAACAATGCCAAGCTAATCAAAATCAACATTTCATCTCACATACAAGCGTAGGCACCCTTATTGCTCAAACCAGACACAAGGGTCAATACGGTTAAACCACATACTAGTACAGTGCGGTTGTACGATTTAAGTAAATTCCAGCATTCTTCCAACCATTTCAACTGCTAGTAAACTGCTGATCTCCTAACCTGCGGGTCAAGCTGCCCAACCCACCACTAGGCCTTGAGCTGACAAACCCATGTGATTAGTTGACAAAGATTTGGATGCAAATTTGGTGGAAAAGATTTAGGACCAACCAACCCCACGTTCTTTGTGGTCATTACTAAACAATGGTTTATATGGACAAGCGTAAAACAAGATGCAAGTACATAATATCAGGGAATGAAATTATGTCCCTTCCATAACCCTCTCTTGACTTGCTATGCTGCAGCTTGGACCTAGCTAACGTGCCTATCAAAATTAATCTGGATGAATTCGAGGCAGAAGCTCTCGTTCTTAGATAAATTCTAAGTGTGATCAGCAACCATTTTTTTCTAAGAAAGGTTGCAGTATAAATAGATTCAAGAACGGGTTTAATATAATTTATTTTCTTTCTTGTATTGAATTTCAAATGGGAGGAGAGAAAAAACTAATGAATTTCAACACAAAAGTCTAGTGGTTGCTTTTGAAGAAGTTAAGCTTGTAAAATATTCATAATTTTGGGGCTTTCTGTTTTGATCTTTTCTGCTACTTTATCATAACGGGCCCCAACACAAGTATAAAACAATCAGAGGCATCATTACAAGAGTGTGTTTGGTTTACTAAAAATATCAATATTCATGAGCTATAACAGCAGGGGAATATTTAATTAATCTCCTTCTGATCAAAGAATCTGTAAAACTTCTGTAACAGCTAAACAAGAAATATACTTCCAATAGCAAGGAGTTTTTATATAGAGCATGATCAGAACGCCAATACCAGTACAAACCCTGTTAATTAAAGGTTAAAATTTAGAGGAAAAAAAGACCAAGAAAATAAAATTTCCAAATTACACTATGAAACAAAATATGTAAAGAGCAAAGAGATTCAAATTAAACAAGAAACTGTAATCGCTGGGCCTTGATAAGCCTTCATGAAATGTCGACCTTCATCCGTGAGTATTAACAGCTTCCCACAGCATATTTTTCGGAACAGGGTTGGCCAGGTCCCTAGCCTGCAGAGCGACATTCCTGAGTTTCCTGATTGTCCACACGTTGGCTTCCCAGAAGGACAAGCTCCTGTAAGATAAATTGTGCTTCTTGCACAGATCCTGCACCAATGGTGAAACTCTTCTCAATTGGCATCTCGGCATCCTTGGAAACAAATGATGCTCAAGCTGAAACTGCAAACCACCATAAAACCAATCCATCCAAGATGAACACGAAATATCCAAAGTCCCACTTGTCTGTTTCTCAAACCAATCATTCCCTTCTGGAAGTCCAGAGTAAACATCGGCCGCAAAATGATTCAAACAAAATTGAACGTGTTGAATTGCCGTAACAGCAAAGCTTGTAAGCACAAACATCACCCTCTCGGGCCAATTAGGGATGCAAGACACAAGTAGAGGGAACCAAGTCCAGAAGATAAGAATTCCCAAGATGTTCAAAGCTCTATCTGGGAATCTTCTCTTTGAAAACAATAGCAAGAACGTTTGTATGTACAAATTGACCCTCGCAACACACATTACTGGATAAAAAGTCCAGTGTTGGTAACTCACAAAGAACCTGGCCACAGGATCAAAATTTAAGTACCTTCCATAAAAGCAAGACTTTATAGAATTGAAAAAAATCGAATTTACCGCAAAGACTGGTATGTGTTGAAGATCAGGATCATAATCAAGACTGTTGCAAGCGAGATGGTGTGCATTGTGGGTCCATTTCCACCAAGCAATGCTAATACCCGTGAGCGAGTTTCCAGCGAGGAATTGAGCGAGTTTGTTATAACCACGAGTGTTCATCACCTGGTAATGCCCTGAATCATGACCAATATAGGCACTTTGAATCCAAAGAAACCCCAACACCACAGCAGAACCAAAATGAGCCCAAACACTCTGGCAACACAAAACACCATAAAGAACAACACAAAACATCAATACAATAGATGTCAGTGCATACAAAGTAATATGTCCTTTCTTTTCGAACAGGCCCAGTTTAGCAAACTCTGAAGCAAGCCTCCTGTAATCCTTGGATGTCTCTGATGGCTTGAAATCTGTGAGATAATACCCTGTAAAGAGCTTATCAAGATATTTCCATGCTGTTCCAGGATGGTAGGCAATGAATGCATCAGTGGCATCTAGGCCTGCCATATTCATGAGAGCAACATCTCCACCCGGATGCTCATTTGCCCAATCAGAGACATCGTAAACCTTTCCCTGAATAGAGATCCACAAGTCTCCTGCCTTGTTGTGCTGCTTAAGCTCTTCGCTTGTAATGCCCTTCTTATCTCCCTCCATTGAGCCAAAATAGTATGAATTAGAGAGACTTTGATATTGCTAACTAGAAACAAATCAAAACAAGAAATTCCTGTTTTCGTTCTAAGAAAGCAATCCCATTAACAGCGATTTCGATCTCTCTCTCCCTCTCGGTTTTATCTCTGATGAGCTACTTCTCTCCTTGCTATTCTGGCTTTCCAAGATGATTTCTGTTGTTTTTCGAGAGGTTTTATAAAGAGGAGACAGCTTTTGGATTCTCTCTCCTTTCTTTTCTCCCTAAACAGCGAGGTTTGCTTTGAAACGGTGACTTCCTAGAACCAGCAGGTAAATCTCTTTTAAACAGTAATCATCAAACGACCGTTGATATGAAAGTTCGGGTTTGGTAGTTGCAATCAACGGCAGAGAGGAGGCTAAGTGACGCGCTTACAAGGAAGATTTATTGTACTGGAAAGATATTTTTGGGGAGCGGTGACTGAGTCACTTGAAAGATATTTTGAGGTGCGGTGTCGTGGGCACTCACTCGGGGGTCGTGTAGAGTAGACTGCGCGTTAAATGAGAGCCAAGCAAAAAGATTTTTTAAAATATACGGAAAAAGATACTAAATGCCAGCCTCAGATAATATAATTAAATTCCCTCAACCTGTTTGGACAGTTAAATAGTATAATTTGTTTCCAGGTTGTATCGATAATCTTAAAGGGTGTGATGATAACCAAGTTTAAAATGACTAATTGTCGTATAAGGAATATTTTGATTGTACTTTGTTACCGTATTAACTATGACTAAATGAACGGTTATAGGAGGTTTTAAGAATTTCCAGGGTGGTTTTACATATGCATAAAAGAATTCCAGAGTAGTTTAACCGAGCACGAAACTTTGACCTTTTATTTACTTAAATCCAATCACAGTTTCGTACATAAATTTTGGTGGTATAAGGCATCGTTTAGAAATGTGATTGTATATGTAATTTTAAAAAAATTAATTTTTTTATTAAAATTAATTTTTTCATATGTTTTAGATCGTTTTAATGCGCTGATTTCAAAAATAATTTTTAAAAAATTAAAAAAATTATTTTAATACATTTCAACACAAAAAACATTTTGAAAAACAACCACAATCATAGTACCAAACAAGTCCTTAAAACTCGACGTAATATTGTTTGTTATCGTATTAAATTTGGTTGGACCTAAATTTTTTGAAACGTTAAGAAATAATGTTTAGATAGTTATAAATTTTTTATTATTGTCATTTGACCGGGCAAAGTATTTTAAACTTAAAAATTTTGACTTAGCTACTTTTTAAACGATTTTATAAAAATTATTTTGGTATAATCTTATTAACTAGATAGATCTCAAGAAAAAATCAAATAAAAAAAATGTCATATTTATCATAGTTGATCTCGAAAACCTACAATTCATATTATGGATTTTATAAGGTTAAATTAATTTTTTTGTTTTATAATATGATATATTAAATCCAAAAATTGATTTACAATTAATCCAATACTAAAAAATAAGATTAATTAAAATCTCAACATTAAAATATATAATTAAAAAAAAAAGCAAAAGGCCAATTGATTAAAAAAAGAATCCATTATTGCATGGGTTACGTTGGGCCGGTTGTTAAAAAAACTCGGATCCACGTCCTTAGTCCTGTATTTTTTTTTATTTTTTTCCCACCCAGAAGAAAAGAAAGGTCACTGTCGTTTGTAAGAAAATAATGCAGTTCACAAGTTTTGTACCCGCAATCTTGACATTATTTCCACGCATTAACTATTAATAAGCCACAATACAAAACTGCGTGGTTCAGTATTGGTATCAATAATAATAACCGACTTTCCTTTTTTTAATTAGTTTTTGGTATATACAGTTTCTTTTCATCTTATGATGAAATTTCATCAGTTTTTTTAGATATGGATAATCACATGCTGATTAAGGTCCTTTTTATTAATTATATTTCTTTTTAAAATATGGAAGAGGAGGAATGCCTCGATATGTGCCCAGTATAAACCCACTTAAGATCCGATTCATGCCAAGTACCAAATTATCATTAAGATATCTACTTCACCTGGATGTCTCGTTGAATCCTAGAGGGTGGGTGAGCTGGCTGTGAGGTTTTACGGATATTGGGAGAGACCGCCCTTATTATCGTTCCAAACCTCCTGCATATGGACAAACATCGACATGTACTAGAACCTTATAAAAAACCTAGCCTTGATTAAGATTTTTTTTTTATTTTTGGCTAATTGTTCTGCACTCCTTGCTTGGTGTAGCTTGTTACACGTGGCTTGAGTGGGAACTGAGTTTCGTTGGGTATGCGTTCTTGAATTGCTGTTGCACATTCAGCTCCTGTGGCGGCAGCTATTGTTGTTTTCTTGATTTATCCAATCAATCAAGGAAGTTTTTCAGGTAATCCATTCTGGTACTTTGAGCTTTATGATTCCAAGCTGAGCACAATATCGTTATGCATCCATTTCACATTCTAGACTATGTCGCATGTCCCAGTGTGAGCAAAAAGAGTACCTATTGATTTTCACTTCATTTATGGGCGTGTAGGAGAACTTCCCACTTATGAAACTATAGAAATGGAAGAATCGCTATCAACGGGAAGAAGCATTACCACTAGGAGCGAAGTTAGAAAATAAAATTAAGGGGGCTAAATTAAAAGAATTATTTTAGAAGGACCAAGATTTCAATTGTTTTACTATTGAAACTATAAGCATTGTTAAGAGAGAGGTTGGAAAAAAACATTTCGTTGCAGGGGTTGGGGCTCTTACCAGCCCCCTATCTCCACCACTAGCTATCAGACATCTAATAAGTAAAAGCAAGCAGAACGTCTTATTCAAATTAAAAGATCGAGAGGGCTTGAGGCAAACAAAGTTTGATTCAAAAAGTAAGTTGATAGTCTTTGATTCCTAGCTAAAGCGATTTTGGTAATCTTAGATATTCGGGTCAGTTTACGTGTACCTCGATTAATTTTTTAAGGTCTTGAAGTTAACGATCAAATAAATCTTCAATAGCCTTGAGGTTTGTGACATTTAAATTAGTAATTTCTTGAAACAAATTTAAAACTTTATCAGTTAAACTATATCTTTTAATATTAATTGATTAAGAATTTTATTTATATGGGTGAGCTCTTTAACTATTCGGATAGTAAAAGTAAAGATTATGTAGTGCTTGAGGTTATCGTTGTTGTTTTTAAAATTTTTTATTTAAAAATTTATTAAAATAATAATTTTTTATTTTTTTAAATTTGTTTTTAATATTTGCGTATTAAGAAAATTTAAGATTATTAAAAAAAATCAAAAGATAAAATCGAAGACACTCGTAATGCTGCAATGAAATTGTCAAATTGTTTGATTTTTTTTTTTTGTTTTAAACCAGAAACAGAGTGTACGATTACCAGAAAGGGAAAACAGCTAGCGAGCCAATAATCATGACAAAATTACTTTGACTGTACGTAAAGTTTGTTTTCCATAATAGGCACCGTTTGTCCTCTTCCTTTTTCTTCTTCACCTTTATTTATTCGAATATGCTGCTTTTTCAGACAACGAGACATGGCTTCCAAATCTACCCGCCACGTGGAAGGTCACGTGAGAAACTGCGTTCGTTGTCACGACGAACGGTACCCCTCAGCTAGTGGCACTGGGTGGACAAGGTCACAGCCTCACAGGATGTGATAAGAACCCACATCCATGACAGCGTGACAGCTAAAGGTGTGTTTGTTTTTTCCGTTTCAGCCCTTTTAAACTGTTTTTTTACATTGAGTTAATTGCTTTTCGGTAATTTTAATATTAAATATTAAAAAATATTTTTATAAAATTACTTTCCATCTCATTACCGAACACAAGAAAAACGCCACACTCCTACTATACAATACTCTTTATTATTATTATTATTTTTATTATCATTATTATGTCCGAATGACAGGTGTTGCTTCCTCGTATGGCGGAAAAATCAAACCCCGGCTGTTTAGACTTTTTAGTGGGCAAAAATAGCATTTCGTGGACGGTGGGCCATGTACTAAACTAGTAATTCATTTTTAGATGCCGTTTTGTCCACGTGAAATTGAGGTGCTGTCAAAAAGTCAGTCTAAAGGCATTCTAATTTTTAATAGTTGTCTGTTTCATATTGTTATGTTTTGAATGTGCAGCTGTTCTTAGTTTTTTATTTTAAATAATATTTATTAATACTTGTTTTGCTTTATTATTTTAAAAGAAATTGCTTTCCTCTCGGAACGAAGCAGAGTATTTTGCATCCACCCCCTTCTTTTCTTTGATTACAAGCAGAACAATTTACTATAGGATTGCATTTTTTATTAAAATGAAAGTTTTATTCATTTTATTTTAAATCAAACATATCAAGATACTAACTCTGTTTCAAAAATAATATCTTTATATTGTTGATTTAATTGAAATGATGTGTTTATGTATATTAATATTTAGCTTTTTTATTTTTTTTAACTTAGTTTATATTAAAGTATTTTTAACATGTTATAGATAAATCAT
>Ga0325414_1003332_pt1 | contig 16645 bp, 14 predicted proteins | sample PopdelMetagenome_8_FD_206183 | JGI IMG/M metagenome (GOLD analysis project Ga0325414, IMG submission 206183) | Populus deltoides microbial communities from Bellville, Georgia, United States - Leaf-PdKOR-R3 | ecosystem: Host-associated > Plants > Phyllosphere > Phylloplane/Leaf | place: USA...
ATATAATTTTTTAAAAATCCGTAAATTATAGCTTTTTTTATTCAATATTTAAAGAAAAAGTTTTTAGTGGGATTGGTATAAAATCGCGGTGGGTATTGACGAACCAAGTGCTTTCAAACATGCATCGGAATAAAATACAAATCCACATCACATAAATTTCTATCTTTTCAACTCTAAATTTCTAATCCTCCGAGCCCATTAAAGTGCGTGGAGCGATTTTTTCTACATGTGATTCCTACTCTAGTTAGACTAATGCAATCCGAATGCCTTTTTGACGAGTCTTCTTAGCCACGAGGACTAATTGTATCCTTCTGCAAGGATCAGTAGATATTTTTCACTCTGTAAAGCACACCATGATGAACTCGATCACACAAGAGAAACAACTCCCCAACCAATCACTAAAGATCAACGTGCAATTCTCAGGTACCAATACCCGCTGTATGGTACCCGCCTGACAAGTGACAATCCCCCTCCCCATCTTCTCTCCATCTGGCCGTGAAGCCCACGCTCTCGACATTCACGTACCTTCCAACGAAGACCACCACCACCCTTCTCTTCCGAAAGTCCAAAAACTGCTCCCTCCTTTTCCCACAAGAGTAGAGGTATTTTTAGTTCATCTATTTAGTAAAACTAAATCCTTCCCGGTTATTAAATCCGACCCGATATCCTAATTATTTGAAGCGGTTTAACAGTTTTTTTAAAGTGATTTCTAGTTGATTGTTCGTATCATCATATTTTTTTTTAAATATTTTTTTAATATATTTTTAATTAAAAATATATTTTTAAAAATCATCATGCATTACATTACTAATAAAGACACACCGAGTTAGAATTTTAGTTAAATTTAATAAGATATTGACCAAATCAAACTTAATTATTTTGATTAGAATATTACTAACTTAACTGTTATGATTAAACTCAATTCAAATCTGATTAATTTAATAATAAAAAAAATTATTTTTTTAACAAGAAATCTTGGACTTGAGAACATATAAATTTTTTATGTGAAAAAAATAATCATAAGAACATAATTTAATATCTTTTAAAAAATAAATTCTCTCAATAATTAATATTAACACAATCCGTTAATGGGATAAAATCTAGAAGATATATACACTGTCACAGAACATACACAAACACCCACATTTTCTCTCTTTCAACAGACAACCGTTAAAACAGTAGCCAACACTTTCGCACCTCATCTCCATCTCCTTTTATCAAGAACCTTGGTCAAACTTCATTTTCTTCACTTCACAAGTCATGCGTTTGGGAGTTAATTTTACGCATGCTCTCAGCATGCAATGAAATAAAGAAAATGGCAGACGAATCTTTATCTCCCGGTGATCTTTTTTGTTATGAAGATTTTCTTGGTGAATTGGCAGTAGCAGATGAAGATGATACATACATTGATATTACAAGGACTTATGTTGGTGACCCAGATACGGAAGATGAGTATTTGACGTTGTTGGCTAATCGAGAGCCTCATCAAGGTTTTAATGCTAATGAAACCTTGGTTCTTGATGCCTCGTTTAGAACTGCCCGCTTGGAAGCTATTACATGGATTCTCAGAGTTAGTGTATCTTGATTTCTTTTCTTTCAAATTGTTATTCATGCTTGATCTTTAAGTTTTGTGAAGGTTAAGACATTTCTGTTTTCTTTTGTTGGATTTTAATGCAGACAAGAAAAAACTTTGGTTTTCATTTTCATACCGCATACTTGTCAATGATATATTTTGATCGGTTCCTTTCAAGCCGTTCCATTGATGTAAGTCTTCTGAATTGGAAAGTCTCAATTGAGTATCCATTCTTCTACTTGTGGTTCATTGTTTCTTGTTTCTTGGTATCGCAGAGAAATTATACTAGGGTAGTTAGCTTGATATCTGTAGGCTGTATTTCTCTGGCCGCAAAGATGGAGGAGGTACGAGTACCCTCTTTACCACAGCTTCAAACAGAAGGAGTTACATTTGAAAGCACGAATGTTGAAAGAGTAGAACTTGGAATACTGAGTACATTACAATGGAGAATGAACTATGCAACTCCCTTCGCTTTTCTTCGCTATTTCATAATAAAATTCTCCAGGCAGGATTCTCCACCAAGGGAAACAGTATCTAAGACCGTACAATCCATTTTGGCTTTAATGAGAGGTAATGTGCCTTTAGATTCATCCTTTAATTACTTCTTTCTTTGCATTGATTATGGTATACATTGATGTAAAGTATGTTATATGCAGAGATACATTCGATGAGCCATCGACCTTCGGTTATAGCAGCGGCTGCCACATTAGTGGTATTAAATAACAGCTTAACAAGAACCACATTGGAGACCCAGATGAATTCAATTGCTTATCCAGGATTTCTTAATATTGTGAGTGATTAATTTGTTGGCTTTCTTTAGAAATATCCTTTCTTCCTATAATTAGACGAATCTGTTGACCTTGGACTTCTTCTTGGCCTTTTTGTGTCACAGGAAGAGGTGTTCCAATGTTACAATCTACTGCAGCAATTAGATGTGGAAAACCTTCACACACCAAGAAATGTAAATTCGGCTAGTAGGAGTAATGACATCAAGAGAAGAAGACTTCAATTTGATAATGATGGCCCTGCTTAAAATCAAGGGTAACTGAATGAAACACTTAGATAGAGGAAAAGATTGTTTGTGATACTTAGATAGAGGAAAATATTGTTTGTGATATGATTTTTCTTAATGATTTTGTTCTTTGCCTATGGATATAATTCGGAGTTGATTGAAACTGTCTCCTCAAGAAGCGACCGAAGAAAGGAGACACAGAGAAAGGAAAAGGAGAAAAAGGCAACACTCTGGGTTGCATATAGTAAAAGCTGATAGTGTTGTTAGTAGACCAATGCCATAAGGTGGAAAGAAGATTAGAGGGCAGGAGAAAGGTCTAGAAGACTGCTTGTTAAAAAGTTGCTTCATATGCTTACTCACATGTTCAATTCTTTTTTGCATAATTTTTTAGTCATTTTAACTTTCTATCTGGGTTTGGGTTTATAATGTCTCTTGCAACCCTACCTTTTGATGGGATGCTTTCTTGTGTCTTTGAAAAGGCTGATAGCAGATTGAGGGCTTGTGATATGAGCTTGGGGGGGGAGCTAGTTCTGTTTGTGTGGTTTGATGAAACAGTGCCGCATGCTAGCCATCAGAAAAGCAGTGTAATGGTGGATGTGATTGCATTTGCTTGAATGTTTGGGGGTTGCCTTTCATAGCGGGGCCTGCTTTATTTCTCTCTGAAGCCCCGTTGGCTTTATTGAAGTTTGAGAGGGGTCATCAGACCCAAAAGGAATTTCCATGTTTGTGATTATACATTGATGGAACAGGTTTTGGCGCCTGTAAACTACATTTTCCCAAGTCATTTTAAGTTCCAATACTGATATTATTGCTGTGATTGTTGTGGCTTTTCTAGTGATGGTACTTGATGCTGGTTCTGTAACCAAACATACTCGTCTCAGCAAGGAAAAGGTTCTTTTATGCTCTTTTGGTTCTTCTGATGCTTACCTGAATCCGAAACTGCATTCACCATGGATTTAACATTGGTGTTGGTGTAGGAAGTTCAGCCCAAATTGTGGGCTAGAACCCTAATCAGATTCAATCGATAACTAATCTCATTTTGTCTTTTTACGCTAACCAACTAGTATTAAGAGTTCTATCGTGTTTGGCAATGTAGTTGCGGGTATTTTTGAAATAATTTTTTATGTCAAAATGCATGCAAATGATATTTTTTTATTTTTTAAAAATCATTTTTAACATCAGCACATCAAAACAATTTAAAACATACAAATCATATTAAATTTTAGTAAAAAAAAATTTAAATTTTTTAGAAATGCAGCCGCAGCCGCGTTTCTAAACATGCTTGAGTTTGCCGCGTTTCAAACTGTGTTTAGAATGAAAGAACATAAAAAAAAAAAAATAGTGCTTTTTTATTTCAATTACAATTTCAACCGTGTCATTACCGCTTGGACAAGCAAAGCATAAACAGGTAGCCTCTCTTCCTTTCATGGCAAAGCGAGTGTGGTGTAATGTATGATAGGCACAAGCAGCCGTCGTGATCTGTGATAGTAAACTTGCTTAGCTTTGAAATATGAAGAGAATAGAGCTACCCGGAAACCAAGTAATCATTGTCGATTTTTCTCAAAAAAAATATAGAAGAAAAGGCCAGTCGTTTTTCTTGTATGGTCTTGACTGAAACCAGAGATAAGTGCAGATTTGGTTGACGTCTCCGGAGATACCATTTACTGTGAAGAATTTTCTTATCTCAGAAGTCCAAGAGACATAACTCTGCGGTCAATACTGGCAAATTAAGCGCACTCGGTACTCTCTCTGGCATTAGCACCAGCTGCCAATTTTGCTGGTGTGAGGCTATTGTATCTAGATGTGGACCATCATCAAATCCTACTTTCTTCTCCTGTATGTATATGTAAAGAAGATTTCATTTGATATTGTGATAATTTTCCCTGTAGTTATGATTATAAAACATAAATTTAATTTTTTTTTTATAAATTATAGATTTTTTATAAATAAGATTTAAAGAGAGAGATTTTAATAAAACTCGTATATTGATTAATAGTTGTAAAAAGATGAAATTTCAAGTAGCACATCGCTAAAACATACCTTTATTCTCAATAGTCGAAATTAGAGTACAGTTTCACCATTAATATTTAATGCATCAAGCATGCATTCGTTTAGGCATATTTACACCATTTTCGTGACGGCAAGGAAAGTTTCCACCTTCAGAGTAAAAAACGACTCTTTTATTTTTTTAAAGGATTGTTTGATTTCGTTTTTCAAAAGTATTTAAATTTTTTATTTTCATATCATTTTAATATGTTAAGATAAAAAATAATTTTCAAAAATAAAAAAAATATTATTTTAATATATTTCTAAATAAAAAAATATTTTTAAAAAAAACTACTAATGCCCATGTAATGTCTATATATCAATACAAGGAGTTTCGTTTGAATGTTCATCTCCATGACTTGAAAGGGTGCTTTCTATCTATATACATCAGCTAGAAGTGAAAGCTTAGAGTATGTTCGCATAGAGTCATAGACCATAAGATAATTCTTTTAAGATATGTTGAAGGTGTCCATGGAGCAATATTATCCATCGTCAAACTTTTTGGCATCTTACTCGTAACGGCATCTCTAAGAGGAAGAGAGCTATTTAAAAGAGTGAAGTCAGAACATGATTTTTTGAGTAGTATAAATATGATTTTTTTTTTTTGTTTATATACACTTTAATGATAAAAAAAACTACTTAAAAACACTAGTTGTGTTTTAATATATTTAATGTACCAGAAAATGAAAAAACACTTTGTTTTAATAAATTCTGCTCTTAGTCTGTTTTTATTTTATTTTCAAGATGTAGGAATGGCTTTTTTTTTTGGAGAAATATGATTTTAACATTTTGTAAGGCTATCCTGTTGTGGTATGATGAGCCAAAAACAGCCATTGAAAATGCTCTAACACTTGCATGCATGGAGATTCATAGACGGCCTCTGCCTTCTACACAGAAACTTGTTTGATATAAAACCCGATCTGATCAGACTCAGAATCATCAGATTATCAGGACGGCCATTAGAGGAAGAGTTTAATAACAATTATCGTAATTTGGGCAGATTGAAGCAGGATATTGAGGTAGAGGGCATTAGATGATGACGATTTATAACATCAAGTTCCCATGTTGAGCATGCACTAATAGAACCTTAATGGTCAAACTGAAGGTTTTATTTATAAATCCACACTACAATACTTCTCCTACCAAAGCTTACTAGTCAGTGGTGAGTTTCAGGACAAGTTTTTAGTCAAGTAGTAATGATTTCAGGCTTCCAATCAAATCATCTGCGACCACTGCAAGGGCATCTATGGCCCCAGACGCCTTTCAATCTATTACTGTGCCCAAAAAAAAAAATCTGCTGCTGTACGATGAGGTAACAGAAAAAAACAAAGAACGAAAAGGGGGGAAATATCATGAAAGAAAATTTGATGACCAATGAAGTACCTCGTCTACTAGCTTAGATTTCAGTTTGAAACCACAGGAATCATCTTCAAAGCAGCTGCGATTGGCATGCCAAGGAATCCAAAGAAGACGCTGACAAACCACTGCTGCCAGCTGAGAGGAGATGTGTTCGCGAATGTACCCAGGAATTCAACAATTATAATTTGGAAAAAGGCAGTGCAGGCGAGCACAGACACAAACACATAGTTTTTCAGTATGCCTTTGAACACGTTTATCTTTTCCATTTCTCTGGAGCTGATCTCATTGAAAACCTGGAGGAACGATAGAGGTTCATTGTCAGCAACACAAGTAAAATCTTCACAAGCCTACAATTAGGTAACTAATAAAAAGGTAACGCAACTCATTTTGCTCCATCAGCCAGCAAAAGCATTTATCATTATCACATTGCGGTTGATTTTAAAGCAAGAGAGAAGGCAGTAATTAGAAAAAGAAAGTGTAATGCTTGACATAATATCATTAAAAACGTTCCGTACGAAGCATTACTTAAAAAGAAATATGTTTCGATATCCATTGAAGGAAAGAATCTAGAAAACATGCAATTAATGCATAACATTGAACGAAAGTCTGATTGACAGCCCTAACATATCAGAAATAATTGCCTGCATTATACAAACACATGCATGCAGCATCTGTGAAAATTTTAACAAATATGGCCCTTTTTCTCTGGATACAAAATTAAAGCATGTTCATTTAGTTTCAAATGTGTCAACATTACCTGACAAAAGACAAATGAGTTAAAAATGAGCGTGTTCAGTATCAAATCAGAATCTGGCCCATCAAGTCGAAAAACTGCTTTTCCTCTCGTCTGAAGGTACCATATAACAACAAATTGGTACAAGGACTGCCCCAAAATATTCCTCCACATTACATTACTGATAAAGTTTCCTTTCCTTCCAACGGGTGATCTCTTCATCAAATCATCATTTGGAGGTTCTGTGGCTAATGCAAGTGCTCCCAAAGTATCCATGATCATATTGACCCAAAGAAGCTGAACGGCTGTTAGGGGAGCATTTCCTGAGAGAACACCAAACCCCAAAGCATAAGTGGAAAACTAAATAGTTAGGTCATCTCTCTGCAGTATTCCAGGGAGATGAATTTGAAGGGAAAATGATTAGATTATACTCCAAATACCTGTCAAACAGGCTGAGGAGAAGTTGACAATCAAGGCAACCACGTTGACTGTCAGTTGAAACTGAACAAATTTTTGAATGTTTATATAAACAGAACGTCCCCATTTTGCCACCGTCACAATTGTGGAGAAGTTATCATCCAGAATTATGACATCAGCACTCTCTTTGGCCACCTTCAGAACAGGAGGATGCTTTTCAATATATTTAATGGGTTTGGGAAAATTTTGGAAACACGGAAACGATTCACGATTTAAATGACAAGGTAGAGTTAGTGGCAAGGAATTAGAGTTTCTCATCAAGGGTCAACAAGAATGCAAACAGTTCAAAATACCTGAAAACAGTGTGCATCATAACTGCTGCACTTGACAACTAAGAGGTGAGTATAATAACGAATCAAGTACTGCTAATTTAGGGAACCTCTCATTCTGTCTTTACCAAATGTTTCAGAGAACAAAATTTAGTTCAAATTAAGATTGAGCATGTTATAACATACAGTCAAATAAGAAATCAATTGTTCCTCCTCGAGACAAAGATTACCAACTACATGAATGTTCATCTTTAAGGGGAAGATTGCATTTCCAATTACAAAATTACTACCATCCATTATTTTATTGTCTTAACCATCAAAGGCAAGTCAAAGATCTCAATATTATCCCATTCTGGCTTAGTTCAAAGAAAGCAAATAACCACGAGAATTTAAGGTAAGATAGCAGAAACTGCTACAGATGTTTATGTTCATTCAAGTGGTAGAAAAATTTGCGGACACAATCAAAGAGCGCCTACGCTTGGTATACAAAATTCTATGTATTCATCAAAAATAGGTGACCTGTACTCTTTTCATACTGAACTTTTGTGCTTTAGCAGAAACTTGTCATTCAACTAAAAATTTAAGTAAAGACGGCTAATATATTATTTTGCATGCAATTTCTTTAATGATTCTATGCATAAATAAAGCTTTTATAAAGAAATAAAAAGGGAGGGTGTCCTGCAGAAGCCTATATGGCTGACAGATTTAGCGAAACAAACCTCAGTCCCAGCAATGCCCATTGCAAGTCCAATGTCTGCTTCATGAAGTGCTGGAGCATCATTTGTACCATCACCAGTCACTGCAACCACTTCCTGAAAAGTTGTCCGTAGGTGCTTCACAAGGGCATGCTTATCCAATGGAGATGATCGAGCCATTACCTACAAATTGTAATGAATTGTTGATCATGCAAGTTTCTGACAATTATTAGGTGATCAGAAAAATGTGACGAAAAATTCATATGGAAAACAAACTTCGGTTACTGATCAAAGACTCCTACTACCCTATGAGAAAAATAAATTAGTATCCCGATCATTAATGTTTATGCATGATTCTTGGATTTCAATTCTTGCATTTACTCCCATCATAATTACTTAGCAAAAAGATATAATGATATAATGCAAGCGACAGTACTAGGATAAATGTTTCAAACTGTAAAAACACAACTAAATAGCAGAAGAAATTTTATCATTCTTCAAAAAAAACAAGCAACAGAAGCAAAGAGCCTAATTGTCTAATGCAAACCATATCAGAGACAATATCAAGAATAAAACAAAGAGCAGGAGACACGCTTTAACATAAATCGCTTCGTGGATAAAGCCAAAGAAAAAATCATTCGAGACAACAAATAATGTCATGAAAAAGAGGTTGCATCTTAAACTCTCATAGAATTGAAAAACATTTCATCCACTAAATACACCCTCCCTAAATTAATGGAAAGAGAAAATTAGATGTACCTGAATTTTTGGAATAAGTTCTTGCAATTCCTCTTCACTCTTTTCCCGAAATGCTGGTCCTTCAATTGCTATGCCATCATCAGTCAAAATCCCACATTCTCTAGCAATAGCCTTTGCAGTGGTTAAGTTGTCTCCGGTTACCATCCGAACAACAATTCCAGCAGACCTACAGATAGCTACAGACTCCTTGACACCAGGGCGTACTGGGTCTTTGATACCCACAATACCTATGCAAGTGTAACCCTTGGAAGGAATAGGGCTTTCGTCAGAGTATTCATTTCCTATTTCCAGGTACGCAAGGCAAAGAGTTCGAAGGGATTCACTAGCAAACCTTTCAATTGTGTCGTTTAAATGATTGATGGATGCTTCATCAAGGGGAACAACCACACCATTTGAGTCTATAACTTTATCACATGTAGCTAAAACTATTTCAGAAGCACCCTTGCAGTGTGCCCTGAAACCTCCATTAGGGAGCTCTATAACCACCCCCATTCGCTTCTTTGTAGAGTTGAATGGTTCAACCTTCACAATTTTTGATTTCTCTCGTTTTTGTCGGGAATCTCCACCTAGTAACAGTCCAAACTCTAAAAGAGCAGTTTCAGTGGGAGTTCCCAGTATCTGAACTTTCCTTTCCTCATTGACAACTACTTCTCCCCCAGTGTTGTTAAATATTGATTCAAGTAAAACACTCTTCGCTGAATCGGGAATTGCTGATCCAAAAGAAGTAGTGCTCTCAGAGCTGCCCACTTCCCTAGCTTCACCAGAAACGCATGCTTTTACAACAGTCATGTGGTTAGTTGTTAGAGTCCCAGTTTTGTCACTACAGATAGTTGTGCTAGATCCCATTGTCTCACAAGCAGCGAGATTGCGGACAAGTGCTTTATCATTCATCATTTTCTTCATGGCAAAAGCAAGACTCAGAGTCACAGCCAATGGCAGCCCCTCAGGAACTGCAACTACAACAATTGTAACAGCAACAGCAAAAAACTCCAACATTTCCCTGGCATCATCTCCAGACCAGATCCAGTGGGTTCCTTCTCGAAGCTTACGGTTACATAATCCTTGTACCAGGACAGCAAATGTTACAACAGCAAAAAACAGGCCTATTTTTCCTATGATAGTCGCTACTCCATTCAGTTTTACCTGCAATGGGGTCTCATCGTCTCCTCCTTCACTAAGAGTAGCCATCAGCTTACCCCATTGTGTTCTCATTCCAACAGTGGTCACAAGCATTTTACATGACCCATCCTGAACTTTGGTTCCAGAAAGGAGAAAAGGATTCGCAGCATTCACATTAACTGGTTCACTCTCTCCTGTTAAACTTGATTCATTTATTAAAACAGAAAACCCTGAAACAAAAAGTCCATCAGCTGGAACCTGATCTCCAATAAAAAGATGAACAATATCACCAGGAAGTAGATCGTATATTGAGATCTTCTGCCTCACAGCATTTCTGGTAACCTGAACTGTAATCTTCTTTTTCTCCCTGTCCAAATCTTTGAACTGCAGAGATTGCTTATAATCACTTGTGGCAGTGACAAACACAACAAGCAGAATGCTCGCAACAATTCCAAGTCCATCGTGGGAACCTTTTGGCCATCCTTCCATAGCTATGCCAACAATAAGAGAGACAAGAGCACAAACACCAAGGATCATAAGAGTCATATCTTGAAGGGCTTCCCACACAAAAACCAAGAAACCTCGAGGCGGGCTTTCAGTAAACTTATTAATCCCATAAATTTCCTTCCTTCCATTTACTAAATCCTCAGAAGTAGAAATCCCATCGTTGATTGATGTGGAGAGCTTCTCAGCAATACCCTCCACCTCACCGTGAATTTTCAGTTTCTTAACATCATGACCTTCAACAATGGAACCCAACTCATCCGCACAAATTTGAAAACCAGCTTCCTCGACCTCCTTAGGTACAACGTAATCACTAGACAAATTTAAACCTGTCCAAAATAAAAACAAGAGTCAGCTCTAGATCTAAACCCTAGAACACCGCCCCTCCCCTGAATTTTAGTAGCGTAAGGGATTCTTACAATGTATAAACTGAAGAGCAGCTTTTGAAACCAAAACAGCAACTCTAAGCTTCTCCTGCAATCATGAAAATGTGTCAGAAGGATCACATAATTTTTACTTTGGTTTTATAGCAAAAACCTTCAAATAAACAGCAACTGATAAAAAATCAATCTGCCATGATCTTTAAGCGATAAATTAACCAAAAAATATCTAATAAATTAGAAAACAAATATTAACAGAAAAAATCAAAATCAAAATCCACAGAAATCTGAGTTGATCAGCGACTCAACTTTTGTCAAACACGAATCCTAAATACAAAAAAGAGATGGAAAAAAAATCAGATTGAAAAGAAAATGAGAAGACCTGATTGGATCGACGGATAGCCTCAGCTTCAAATCGTTTAGAGAGATTAGCAGTGAAACGAAACCTCCTTTTGCGATTCTTAACTAACCAACAAAGTTTCCTCCATCTCTGTAACGCTTCATCCGATGAGTTCTTAGCCTTCACGTCACCGAAGTTCTCATTCAAGTAGTTCTCCATCGGATGATGGTTCCTCCTTGTTTAAGTTTCTTCAAAGCACGAAACCAACACTAACAGTGTTTAAAAACTAAACTATTCCCTAGTCCTACCGAGCTGCCTCTTCTGTAAGGAATCGACGGCTTCGGGACGAGCTTCGCAGGTGCACGTCTTGTTGTGCAAGGAGGAAGGTCAAAGTATTTGATGCAAGCAGGCTTGTGGAGCGGAAGAACTGGTAGAGTAGATGGTAATTTTTCCTCGTTTATTTATTTTTTATTATTGGCGATCTGATTCGTTGTTGTTGGGACACCGCGTTACTGTTCATGTGGGGTTGGTAGTGGCCATAAGAATATTGATAGCGTCGACGTTGACGTGAATGCCACCGAGATATTTTCCTTCGCTTTTCTTGTTTCAAAACTTGGTTGTTAAACCTGATTGGCTAAAAAAATCAACAATTCTAAGCCTTATTCAAATCAAGTATTAAATTAAATTAAAATAAATATTGATTTAATAAATTTGTTTAGGTTGCCTGAAATTATAATTAGAGTACAATTGTATTTTTAAAAGAATTAAAAACAAATTATTTTAAATTAATAATTTTTATATCGTTTTAATATTTAAATATTAAATTTTTATATAAAAATAACTCTATTTTAATGTATTTTTAAAAAACAAATACTTTGAAAAACGACATTTCCAATATTTTTAAATAAACCTTTAATTTAGATAGGTTTTTAATAATTTAATTATTTTTGTCAAACTCAATCCAAACTTTATCGAATCAACATTACTTTTTTATTTGTTGAAAAATAATTTTTTATAAAAATCAATTCTTGAAAAATAAATCTATGTTCAAAAAATCAATTCTTGGAAAAAGAATTGAAAAATAGTTTATGTTTTTTTAATTATATTATAAAAAATAAATTATAAAATATTTTTTTTTATTTATTAAAAAAATAATGACTAAATCTACATATCAAAAAGTTGAAGGATAATGATTTCAAGAAAAATTAATTTTATAAATTATTTTAAATTAAATAAATATTAATTAAAAGAATAAAGATTTAGAATTAAATTTGATAAATAAAAAAATTTTAATTAAAAAAATAAATAATAAAAAAAATATTAATATAAAAATCAATATTTAAATGATAAAATTAAAATATTGAAAATAAAATGTACAAAAATAAAAATAAAAAAAGTGATGAATAATCAATAAAAAAACATTATAGATGATATTTTGTTTTTTTAAGTTGAGAAAAGTGTTTTTGAAAATTGAAAGAAAACAATTTTCTCTCTAATGTGACATCAGTTGAAATGACTTGCTCTTCATTGATTTTTTCCGAATCATTTCTTGGACAGTCATCTATTGAATAAGTTTGACAACTGACCCATGCAGATTTTAGTATATTTATTTTTATATTTTAAAAAAACAATTTTTAAAAATAAAAAAGAAATTTATTTTTTTAAAATTAATAATTTTTATATTTTTAAATTATTTTAATATATTGATATCAAAAATAATTTTTAAAATATAAAAAAATATTATTTTAATATATTTTTAAATAAAAAATATTTTAAAAAATGATCAAAATCACAATTCTAACCGCATTTTTTTTTTTCCAAATCATTTCTCGGACTGGGTTTTACGACCAGTCGTCACGTAACAACTTTCCCACGCGGGAAGATTGTCTTCTCCATCGAGCTTTTAAGATGGCTTTTCAGGCAGTTTTCTGATGCTGAATTTCCATGCAAATCCAAGTCCGGTGCCTGGAAGGATGTGTGGGTCTCCTCTCTTTGTACTTTTATTATAGTTACAAGGTTGTTTCGTCCTAAACCGCGTGTCGGTTTTAGGGAAGTAATTGACCATCGGTTGCCCTAATAATTGATTGCCTCTTGCCCAGCTCCTAAAGCTCGCATGAGACTGGCACTTGTCACTGCTATTTTTCATGAGCAGTTGTTTCAGAGCTTTTAAAATTTTATATTATCCCTGTCAGAATTGAGCAAATAACATGATAGAGATCACATGGGGGCCTGTGGAGCAGGTAAAGTGATCTCCACTTGCTGCTGGACCATACCTAGAATCATCGTAGTTGCCAGGAAATTGGCTATCCGCGGCTTCTTTCCCCTAACCCGGTAAAACCAGTGACCCCCGCCCGGAAGCTACTATAAGGGTATTTGACAGTGTGATTATATTTATTTTTTTAAAAAAAATTTGTACTAAAATGCATGTCAATGATTTTTAAAAAAAAATTATTTTTGACATCAATGAATCAAAACGATCTAAAATATACAAACATATTAAATTTTAACAAAAAAAATTGAATTTTTTGAAATTGCGATTTGCACCGCGTTCCCAAACATAATCTAAGCATTTTTGGCACTGTTATTAAGGGTAAGAGGTTGATTGTATGTCACAGATATTGATATTTAAAGCATATTTGTTTTTTGGAAAGTGATTTTCAAGAAATCACTTTCCAAACTTTCCCGTGTTTGTTTGTTACTAAAAAACTTAATTAACAGAGAACACTTTTCAGTCAAAGAAAAATTTGGATTAGTTTCCAGGAAAGTGTTTTCCTGGAAAATTTGGACGGAAAACACTTTTCGAAAGTTGTGAAAAAATTAGAAATGTCATATTATTTGCTGATTATATCAAATTTGATCCTCAAACTTTTAACTGCTATATATATTTTGTTTTGAATATTTATTTTTTTAATTTTATCTCTTAAAATTTAATTTTTATATTAACTTTGGTCCTCATTTTTATAATTGTTATTTGCTTTTCCCTTATCATTTTTTTATTGAAATTTTTTATCTATCAAATTTGATCCTCATTCTTTTGATTGTTACTTATTTTATTTGAAATAATTTATGAAATGTTAATTATTATTATTTTAATTTTTTCATCTTTCATTTATTTTATATTTTTGATTTGATATCTATTATTTTGATTATTATTTATTTTATTTGAGATAATTTATGAAATTATATTTTTTTTTAATTTCATTCTCATTCAACTTTTTAATTTGTAAAATTTGTTCCTTATTATTTTAATAAACTTGAGAAAAATAAAACATTAATAAGTTATTTTCCAGCTCATTTTCCATGACATGACCAAACACTAGAAAGTGTTTTCCAACTTATTTTCCATTACACTACTAAACATCATAAAATAATTCAATTTCCCTGAATTTACTTTCCAACAGAAAACTATTTTCCAGCAAACAAACGGGGCCTTAGTTAAATTAAAAAAACAAAGTTTTTTTTTATGAAACCCACCATACTTGCAGTTGTACCTCAGGTTTAACTAAAATAAAAAATTATTGTTTCTGCCCGCATTTCGTATCTATGTGCAGAGAGAATAATTCACTCTGCAACCGAACTGTACAAAATGAGTTTTTAATTCACTTTGCACTGTTTGAATCTATTGTTAATGGTCGGACCTGGTCTAGCCTAAACCTAAATATATTGGACCGAGTCCGACCCGGTAAAAAAAACTAATTTTTTTAATTTTTAATTGTGTTTTATTTTAAAAAACTAGTGTTTAACATTATTCAATGACACTGCATCAATTAGAAAAAGATCGCATGATGACGTAGTATTTATAGAATTTGATCGTAATCCTGATATTATTCCTGATGATATTTTACTTGATTTTGTTGCACGCTCAAAAAACCATAGAAACTGTGGTCCTTGTCGGATGAATTTATATAAAAAATTATTTATTTCATGATGTAATAGCAGTAATTAAATCTACAATATTTAAATTAAAAACCATATATATATATATATATTAGTTATTTTATAACCTCAATTTGAAAAGCATTATTGACGAAACACATTAAACTACTTTTCGTTCAACCTCAATTTCAACCACAGTTTTAACTAAACATATATATTTTTTATTTTTTAAAAATCTATGTATTAGACACAAAGATTTTGAAATCCAATGTTAGTAGCAAATAAGAACCTTTTTACCTTCCTTATAAAATTTTGTGTGTCCCATATAGCGCTATTGGGATGCTTAAGTCAATGTGGCTTATATTTTCGAGGAGGAGATGTTCATTAGAAAGTGAAACGATGATTGTTTTTAATGTAGTATTTGAGTGAACTTCTTGAGATCCATGATGACATGAAAGATTCTTCATCTAACGGTGGGGATAAAAAGTTTTTTTTTATAATCATAATCGTTCTTGCTTCTGACTTTTTTTTTACTTATACTCTTTTATGACTTTTGAGAGGTTGCCCTTGTAAAAAAACCATAAATCATCTCTCTTATAATCCAAGGGGAGATAAAACCTACTTTAGACATTTTCATTACTTATCTTTTTTTCCCTATCTTTCTTCCAAACATAATAAATGGACCATGGAAATGTCACATCTGTTTTTAAAAAGAAAGGCGTTTGTATCCTTGACGAGGAGTTTAAGATTAAACCAAATTCTGAAAAAGCAACAAGGGACAAGGGCTTGTTAGACTGGGTCTCAAGACAAGAAGGGGTGGTATATTGACATTTTCCTCTGGTAGGGAGATGAGAAAAACTTCTCACATGAGTCTTTCTCCTCCTATTGTTATGGATACTCAAGAGACAAATATGTTGCCTGAGACTTCTACAAATGACGTCCCTAGTAGCACATGTGCTAAGGATGTAGAATATATGAATTGCCACCAAACAGGAGAGAATGTGGCCTAAATACCCGACCTTGTTGAGCGTATCAGCCAACAGACCTTGAGCTCCACCCATGGTTAATTTGAAATTATCACCTCTATTTATGTGTGTATGTGTAACAAGGTATTCTTTACCTTTATAGGGGTTTGCAAGGAAGGTGTTCGGCAACTACAAGCTAGGTGTAAGCCAGTTACATCCCAATGGATGGATAATTTTGTCATCTTTTGAAAAGTTTTGTAGGTTTGTTAAGCTTGAACCTAGGTTAATGGTTTCAGAAACTGTTACCAATTGGTTGCTAGCATTAATCTTGGCAATAATATACATTGGTTTTTTTCCTTCACTAATAGACCCGTTAGAGCCATGCAGGGGACGCTGCAGGGGAAGCTAGTGCATGTTAATAAGTGAAGGGGGAGATGGTAGGTTGTAATATACAATGAGACATCAACCCCAAAAAAACATTGTAGCCAATCTAGGGTTGTACCCATTACTAGAGGTGAATAACAATACTCGTCTGAGA
>Ga0325414_1003337_pt1 | contig 16638 bp, 8 predicted proteins | sample PopdelMetagenome_8_FD_206183 | JGI IMG/M metagenome (GOLD analysis project Ga0325414, IMG submission 206183) | Populus deltoides microbial communities from Bellville, Georgia, United States - Leaf-PdKOR-R3 | ecosystem: Host-associated > Plants > Phyllosphere > Phylloplane/Leaf | place: USA...
ATCATTTTCACTGCATGATATAGGATTTGATATAATTAAAAAATAAAATACATAAAACAATAATGTATGCTGCTAGAACACGTCAATAGACCCAACAATAAAAACACTACCATAAAAGTCTCATAATTCATCATATAAAAATGGATAAACGCTTCCAAATTTATTTTTTTATGCAAACGTGAGGAAAACAATGTTATTCTTTCAGTAGTTGCATCAACATGCATATTGTTATAAGCCTAGCAAGCATACCAGATCTTTTTTAACTGGATCAAACAAGCATGTTAAATTTATGATATTTTTAAATTTAAATTTTTTAAATTTAATTTTTAATTTTTTTTCTTGATTTTTTTTCAAAGTTCTTATAGTTTTTAATTTTACTATTCAAATCAAATTTATGGTTTTTTTCAATAACAATAATATTTTTTTTCAAATTTATTAATAATATTAACAACAACAATAATACTAATAATAATTTTTAATTTTACCCTTCAAATCAAATTTATGGTTTTTTATAGTAATAATGTTTTTTTTTCAAATTTATTTATAATTATATTAATAATAATATTAAACATGTCAAACCCACGTTGGTTGAGTCTAGCAATCATATTAAACCCAATGTACTTTTCAATTCAGTCCTTCTACTTCTACTTCTACTTCTACTTTTGATTTTTTTTCCCTTGATTTTTTTTAAGTTCTTATAGTTTTTAATTTTACCCTTCAAATTAATTTTATGATTTTTTTATAGTAATAATATTTTTAAAAACTTTTATTAATAATATTAACAATAATGAATATAATAATATTTAGAATATTAATAATAATATTAAACATATCTAACACAAATTTAAATGGGTTTACCAACCATGCCAAACCTAGTTAGTTGGACCTATCAAGCATGACAGACCCACTTTCTTTCCTCTCCCTCCATTTTTTTTCTTTCCACTCCCTTCAAATATCACGCTGACCATTCCGAATTTCAGAGTTGTCCTATTAGTTATTGATATTTTAATTTTGGTCCTTATTATTTTGATTTTTATTTTTTTATTCTTAATCCTTTTATAAAAAATTATGGAAAAAGACATGAAAAATAAAAAGATACTTGTTAAACTTAGAAATCAAAATCTGTACAGTTTGTATTTCGATTTTTCCACTAAGATTCGGACCTTAAGATGACATAATTTGAGATAATTTTATCGACCTTGCTTAAATCAGAGTTCGAAACGCTAGAGATGGAATAAAAACCAATGAAGGGTCTAAACTGAAATCAACAAGACAAGTTTCGTGCTATTAAAAATTGTGAATTTTGGTATATAGATGGCAAACCTTGGTTTAGTTGTACTCATCAAAGTTATAGACCTATATCTTAACATTTCAAAAATAAAAACCCCGCATAAAGCCGAGTCCTGGAATTCTATATATGACCAAAACAACGAACAATGTTCGAAGACACTTATATTACACTATTTGAAAGTATAAATTGTTACTTTTTGTTTAGAGTTGTGATTGACTGAAAATGTTGAATTATTGAGGAAATGGAATGTGAAGTGTGTGTGTGTGTGTGTGTGTGTGTGTGTGTATGGTCGAATTTTAAGCTTAATCTAGTGTACTTATTGGTACAGGTGAGGCCGTGGGCACCAAACAACAACAGGGGACAACCAGCAGAGCATATATTTTCAGGTTGGTGCTTCACACCTTAGACATTTATTTAAGTGTATGTTTGAGTTTTATTATACATGTTTGAATTTTTGTTTTGTATTTTTTTATTATGCATATTTAATATTCAATTATCAGTTGAACTAGTTTCCCGGTTTTGAACTGGTGCCTTGCGAATGAGCTATTGGTTAGACGACTTTCCTGTTGATAGGACTGATGCCTTAGGAATGGGTGATTGGTTAAACCAATTTCCCGGTTTGGGACTAGTGCTGTGCAAATAGGATGAGAATAGGCGATTGGTTGAATCAGTTTCCTGGTTTAGGACTGGTGCCTTACAAATGAGCTATTAGTGGGACCAGTTTCTTAGTGATAGGACTAGTGCCCTCGGAATGGGCGATTAGTGGAATCAATTTCCTAGTTTGGGACTGGTGCCCTATGAGTGGGCTATTGGTTAGACCAATTTCTTGATGATAGGACTGGTGCTCTAGGAATAGGTGATTGGTTAAGTCACTTTCCTGGTTTGGAACTAGTGCTTTGTTAAATAGGCAATTGTGGAAATCTATTATTGGATTAATTAGAATTAGATCCCTAGTGGACTGGTTAAAAAGAGAAATTGTTAATATAGTGTTATAAATTATTAAATATATTAAATTCTCAAATTGATTTTATAATGTTTTTATAAATTCATGTGCAGGTTCATCTCATTAGCATTCCTCCTAGTTGATACATTAGGTGTTGTTTTTGTGTATTCACTTAGGTTAATAAAATAATAAAGAATTACCTTTTTTGGAATGTATTTATTGACACGGCCAAAAGATTGATGTCTTCTTCCAAGTGCAAGAGTGTCGAAGTAATAAATAACCTGACAAGACCAGGGTCGAACCACAGGAATGTTAACTATATAAATTATAAATAATAATAATAATAATAATAATAATAATAAGTTGAAGAGAGCTTTGAGATGTGATATTGATATAAAGATTAAACAATGATAAAAACAATTGTCAAGGTTAGAAGATCCATTAATGATATTTCAAACAAGTATAGTATAAAATCTTATTACTAAACTGGAAAACACACACAAAAGAGGTTCCAGTTGGATTATAAATTGTTAACATGATTACACTAGTTATCTTATTCGAATAATGCTAATACTTGTAAATGTTGTCAGATATTCATGATTATAACTTATGTTAACAACAAATCAAGTTTCTTTCATAGCACAGGTGTCGGTTATACCATACGGTTTGAGCTATGAAAGTGCCAAGTATTTGTTGTACCAAGGTTATACAACATAAATCTAGATTAACCATTTAACAAGCAAAGTATTAAGAATGAAGAAGATAACAAATACAAAACATGTTAGTATCAAACATTAAAGTTTATATTGAGTTTATACTACACTTATTCTTACACCATTAATGTAACCTTTTCACCTTGACATAATAGACGTAGCTAAACATAATGAAGAAGAGAAACATAAATAAACAAGATAAGAATATAAATAAGATATAAGTTAACTAAGTAAAGGAAAGGAAATGAAAAGCATAAATAAGAGATTAATATAAATAAAACTTAAGCATTACAAAAATATAAAGAGAGAGCAAAAACATGATCTTAATCTAAAAACAAAGATGTCTAAATGCATGGCAAATGCCTTCTTTTATAGGCCAAAATTTGAAACTATTGATTTGATGACTAATTGTTGAGTGGGTGGCCACATCTTGACTTGGTGACAATCCTTATCTTTTTGTCTGAACAAAACATCATTGTTAACGTCAGAATTTGAACAGATTTTCCTCATAAAAGTTCTAGAAAATTGTCTTCGCTTTCCAACAAAAAAAGAATCGGTGCATTTGGACTTCAAGAACTCGAGATATGGGCTGAACATTGAACATTGTCTGGGCTGCAGGACAGATTCTGACTTCTCTGTTATTGCTAAGATTTGGACTTCCAAATAGCAGAATTGAGTCTTTCATTCATCATGAATGTTTTAGGCCTATGTCTTAGCTTTCTAACCATACAAACCAAATTGAAATCCAAGATCTATAGCTTCAGATATGACCCTATGACTGAACAGTGTTTCAGTTTGAACCGAACCAGCATTTTTTTTCTAAGCTTAACCCTCTCTTTGTCTTCTCAATTTCAGTAGTTAAGCTCATCAATCAACCATTTGATTTATGTGATAGGCCTGCATCTAGGATGAATATTTACCATAAATTAAAGGTATCTTATATTATTAGACATGTTATTATAAAACATGCTTTAGTTAAGGAGTTATTGATGCTTCAAGTGCAAAATAATGATATAAAACCTTGATAGAAATGCATTTTTAAGTACTAATCATTTACCATATATCATGACTTGTATGTGTAAATTTATGTAATTGTTTATTTTGTTTAAATTTTGTGTAATAGATTCTTTATTAGTTCAATTATATAATGTGAACTCATTGAAGTGAGTAATTCATGATTTGTTTTTCTTAAAAAACCTTTCCTTGGATTTTCTTCTTTTTTTAATCCTGGAATCCATGTGTATATTGTTTCAAAAGTTGGGATTGTTACATTTGGTATCAAAGCTCTGATATGGGTTCAGGAAATGAAATGGAGAATTTATGAGCATTGACTTGTTTCAGGATAGTGTGTAACCCCTCTTCAGCGAGGGGAAGAGACCAGGATATAGGATTTCCTGACAAGCAATAAGAGGATCCTTTAAAGGGTATCGCTTCACATATACCACTAGTATCTCTTCAGTAAAGTACTGGGAACCATTTAGACTCCAAGCTAAGGTTGGTTCTAGCCATAGTGGCACATTACTATTTGAGAAATCCGGACTACAGGGACATGGAGCTGCACACCTACCAGCAGCACCAACAACGACCCTTGTACCATATATGGACCCTACCTCACTTGTGTAGATAGTTAGAGTTGTGATTGAGACTATGTCTAGTACAATAGCTCTAGTGGCCCTAATAACACCAACAATTCCAATGACATAGGCAACACTAATTATTCTTGCCGCTATTGTTTTCGAGAGTGCAGTTGCTCTAATATGGACTGTGAAAAGCATGAGAGAGTTAGGATGTGAGCCATTGCTGGACGAACATGATGCAAAGATTACAGGAAAATAGATGCGAAAAGTAGAGAACATTATGATTCAGATGAGAGTACCCAAGGATTGACGGGTGAGTTGTGCTACACAGTTGTTATAAGATAGAGCTTAGTCATGGTGGGAGGTGATATAGTCTAAGAGAGACACAATGTTATGGCCTGGAGTAAGTTCATGAGACAGTTTGAGATGCAATATCTTCCCCCTATCAACGTAGGGTTAAGGAGCAGGAGTTTCTAATGTTGAGATAGAGATATATCAGTCTTGGAGTATGAGAAGAGGTTTCATGACATCTCCATATTTGCTTCACAATTTGTTTCTAAAAAGCAGTACATGATGGATAAATTGCGAGATGGATTATGCCAAGAATTGAGATAGGGATTGATTAATTTACAATTTGAGTATGCCAATGAGCTTATAGAGGTGGCTCAAGCCTTAGAAGCATGTATATTAGAGCGCTAACAAGGCCAAACAACATTGAACAAGCGAAAGGATGTTTGATTTTTCCTTGAGCAGACCTCTCCTTCCTAAAAAGCGGAAGCCCCAATTTATTTAGTTTAGGAAAAAAAGATGGGACATTAGCTAGGAATGCTCAGATTTATGGTATTAGACCTATTAGAGGACAACAAAGTCGTAGGAGTGGATCGGTTGGGGGAATGTCATGACAGAAGACAATTACTTATTCTTGGTGTTTCTAGTATGGACAAAAACACCTTGGGGACTACTTTGCTACACCTGGGCAATGTTATATATGTCAGGGGGAGCATAGATGGAGAGAGTTCTTGTATTTGGGTAAGAGAACCCTAACTGGTCAATAGAGATTCTATGGTACGGGACTGGTTACGCAAAAGAGAAGATGCTATCACCCCTTAAACGTCCTACCTGAGAAAAGCTGCATTGCTGGTTTTGTCTAAAATTGCTAATAATTTGTTCTTTTTTTTCTTCTTTTATTTTTCTTTTCATGTAATTGATTCTGGCGTTAATGAATATTTTCACAAAAAATGAATTGGAAGAAGAAATTTTCTATGCTATTTTTTCTTGTTTAACCTTTATTATCATTTGCCTTTATTAGATGGAAATAATAGAGACATTGCACAATAAATTTTGTGTTTAACAGTGCTGGTCTATAAATTGAGCATATGACTAAAAAAAATACAAAACACAAAGGAAAAAAATAAAACAAAATGCGAAAGGATCACAAATAAAACAAAGAAGATCCCCAAATATTTTTAGAATTTTCTGATATAAAAAAGGGGCTTGTTTGGCCAAATATTAACTAGAATGAGCATAAAAATTATGACCAAGGCATAAGGATGTATTTTTTCCAAACACCCTTAGCAACACAAGTTGGGCCAGCTGGGCTTATAGCCCAAGTCGGATCTATTTTTTTATTTTATTTTTATTTTTTGGGCTGGGTTCAGCCCAACCGGTATGGGTTGGGTTGAACCCAGCCGGCCCAGCTTGGTCACTGGCCCAAGCCACTGACCCGGCTGCGCAAAGCGCGTGTGAACTTGTTCACACGCGCATGACACATTGCGAAGGTAATTAATTACCTTTGCACAGTGCTAAATGCACTGAAGATTCAAAAAGAATGAAAAGGGAGAGGAAAGCTTACCTTGCTGGAGATTGTTCTGGAGATGAACAAGCACGAAGGGGTGGCTACCGCGCAACGACTAACCTAATATTCCTTGCTTCTATGTGTTTTTTTTTTAGGTTTTCTTTGGTAATGGCCTCCTTCACCCGTTTATGATTACACTGAGATATGTATTTATAGTGTCAGAGTCCCTTCGCGTGTGAGAAACAAAATTTTAATCAAACTCATTCTCTTCTTTGAAGTTTGAATTTGATTAAGAATCAAATTTGAAAGTGGATAACTATCATTATCTTGAAGACAAGGATTATCTTGAAGATAAGGATAGAATGACAAAAGCACATTGTAGTCTCTAGTTTTCACGCAAGTTGACAAATCACACTTTTCATCAAAATAAATCTCTAATCTTTTAATTTTATATTTTAAACCATATAAAATTAAATTAAAAAAAGCCAATGGGCTAAAATTGGGTTACAACACAACTAATGCATAACCTTCTACTTTTTTTTTAGTTTCTATATGCAATTGCAAATGTGAAAACCATATTCGATTAGAAGAATTGGGCCTTTTTCTTTCTTAAAAGCCCCTCTAGTAGTCTAGCATATTAAGCAATTCTGGTAATGTATAATCCAATTTATTCATTTGATAGTTCATAATAAATTATGAAAACTTTGGGATAATGAATGCAAGACCAAGTCAATATTTAACTAATGGTACATGACAAAACCATTCAACCATCAAATAAAAATACAATCACATTGGTTTTTAATGTTCACAATCATCCATCATGCATAAAAACATTTTAATATCATGATTAATTACATTGCATGCTTCAATTCTAATTATTTGCTTTATATGCTACTATAAAATAATATTTCTAACACTTAAAAATATTCAATCAAATCTAATTATAACAAAAAAATTTTTATTTAACATAAATTCCATGAAAAACATTTTTTCAAAATTTAATAAGAAAATTAATCACATTAAAATTCTTATTTATATCCTAAACTATTTTAGGATTAATTAAATAAAAATATTTTCCAGCTTAAAAACTCTTATAACTTTGGAAAAAGTATTTTTCTAAATATTATTTAACTAAACCATTTAATTAAATTCTAATCCCATTAGGATATGAAAAAACTCAACTATTTTGAATTAAACATTTTAATTCAATCCTAATCTAATTAGGAAAATTAACTCTATAATTAATTTTATTTAGGGTCAATTTTAAAATAAAATTGTTAATTTATATATGGAGGGCTAAAATCATAATTTCAGCCCTAAATATACCTAAAAGTAATTAAATATATGTTGCAGGGGAAGAATCGTAATTCTATCCCTAAAAAAACTCTAAAGAAGGTTACAGGGGTATAATCATAAATTATACCCCTTCTTCTTCTTCCTGCTGTTGCAATTGTTGCTGCCAGTGTAGGCTGCCTATATCGGTGTAGCTGCTGTCGCAACACTTGGTGGCAGCGCAGGGCAGCAGCCCTCGCGCTGCCCAATCTGGCGCCACACACAATGCATATGGCTGTGCTTGACACTGTCATGGCCTTCTACTAGTGGCAATTTGATGTGCACTTAGCGAAATCAGGAGCGCCAGCCACGATGACATCATCGCCGATGGTTGTTACAACCACTTTGTTTTTTTATATTTTTTTTAAGATGTCGGTCAGATTCAAGAAATTCGGCCAGATCTGATCAGAACAGTAGAGAATATCCTTTAAAAAAAATACAAGAGAAAAAAATAATTTTGCACATAAAATTAATTCGAAATTAACACCTATAATAATTAAAACATGTAAACAACAATCCTAATTGTCCAATGACGACTTTGATACCACTGTTGAGTTCATGAATATCATATATGCAGTGAAAATAATAAAACAAAAGTATTCAAGAGTCCCTATTATCATGTTAGATAGGTCTAGAGTTGTTTAAGGATTTATTACCTAAAGATCTAATCTTTTTGAGTTTGAATAATTCCTTAAAAGCTGAGTTGTCGTAAACCACAAGTCTTCCAATTGTCCAGCTTCCAACGGTAATCCACATGAACCACTAATGAGAAATCTCCTAAACCCCTATTTAGGAGAAAAGAGTTGTTATGTCTAGAGTGTTAGTTCTTTATTCTGTAACTTACGTAGTTTTTTTTTAACAAACAACACTAAAATAAGAGGCATATCTTATTATTTATAGGGAAATATGAAAAACCCTATAAATAGACAAAATATCAATTTGTCCCTTGAATAATATTCATTATTTATTCGGGAGAATTTTTGAAATTAACTCATTCAAGTCCTTACTTGATTTTTTTAAATATAATCCATCTAATAATTATATTCTAATCCTTAATTTCTAAAATATATTTTAATCAAGTTATACATAATGAAATCATCCTAGTTTAATTTATGTCTAATGATTCTTAATGTGTGTGACCATTAGGTTCCTAATATTTTGGCCCCAAATATAAATTATAATTCTAATAAAATATAATTAAATAATTTAATTTATTATCAATTTAATAATCGATTAATTTATATTTGAAGATCAGATGCATCGCCTAACAACGTGTAATGATCCCACAAATATGAGAAAAGTTATTAGTGGTTTAACTTAACATTTCAGTGACAGGTTTTTTAGCGTAATTATTATCCTTTTATTAATAATTTCTTGATCTAACTTAAACCATGAAGTATGTCTGCTATATTAAATCATGTGTTGTTCTCTACATGATAGTCATTGATTATTTGAATAAGATTTGAAACTCTTTTCAAATATCATTTCACCTTGACGAAGGATTTCTCAATCAATACAATTTGAAAACAGATGAAACATTTTTTCTAATGCACCTATAGTGATAAATCTTCGCTTGATCACTCAAGTACCTTTATATAGTTCATGTTATACTCAATATTTACTCCTTCATTACCTCGATTAAGATAACATGTAACAGGATCAAAATATAATGTTCTTTATATAAGATAACTTACTGATCTCAATTTAAAGATCACTTACACAATCATCACATGAGACTTTCCATACATATAAGTGATCTCTTTATATGAAATTCTCATGTGGGTCAGTCCAGTGTACATGTCTTATAACAAACACCTATATATTAGTTCTATATATCTCTTATACCTCACCTTATAAGAATAGTTGTTTCCTTTCATAAAGGAAAGAACATAAGATGTTACAGTCTCAACAACTTTAATAGATGTCTAGTATTTAAGATATCATCGACAAGAAATATTTTAGAAATAATGCTTTGATGCAATATGAATCTCATTAGGGGTGATCATTTTTTATTCGGTTTGGTTTTTATAAAAAAAAATACATAATCAAACCGAATTTTTTTAAAAAAACCGACACCGAACCAAAACCGGTTCAAACCGACCAGTTTTGGTTCGATTCTGTTTGGTTTCTTAGGACAAAAACTGGTTCAAATTGGTTTGACTTGATTTTTTTAGTTTGGCTTGGTTTTTCCCGGTTTGACTTGGTTTTTTGGGTTGGCTTGGTTTTTTTCTGATTTTTTTTTGTTTGGGTTCGGTTCGGTTTTTTCAGTTTCAGATTTATAAAACCGAACCGAACAGGTCAGTTTTTTCAAAATTTTAATCGGTTTTTTTTTCACGGTTTGGTTTTTTTGGTTTTTTTTTCCTGTTTTCTCGATTTAATCAGTTTTTCAGTTTTTTTGCTCACCCCTAAATCTCATAATTATAAGAACTTTATAATTTTCTTTGCAAAATATTTTTGTCCCGTGGACTTTATCTCTAGATTCATTAATCTAATATTATATGAATATTAAAGATAAATTAAACATTTATTAATAATAAATATGTATTTACATGAATATAATAATGTCACGTGTAGTTAACCGATTGACTACATGGCATATTAAATTAACAGAATACATGATATAAAATATTTAAACTTGAAATAGCATTGAATAACATAATTAAATTATCAAAGTTAAAGTTACATTCTAGCTTTAGAAAAATTAATTATTTCATGTTTAAACTAAATGAACAAAACAAATTATGTAATTTAAACATAATGAAGAGAAAAAGAAAAGAATGAAAAACCTTTATGATATTTTTTTAATTCCTTAATTTTCTCTAATAAATGCTTTCATCTTTAGGTTATTTAAGACCCCAAAGTCTTACACCCCTCCTTTTTTTTTTTTGTAAAATCTTGATAAATACTTCTTTTCCATTTCATTTTTAAAAATAAACAGAGGGCTAGCTATCATGGTACCTTCCCGTCAATAACTTGTGTAACACTTGCATTGAAAATTCCACAACAATAATGCATGTCGATTTATCAATAATTTTTCCATAGCCAAAAAATCATATGATCTGGACATCAGTATCATGATATATGTCTAAAATATTGAGACATGATTAAAACAATTTAGAAAGGAAACTCCCCCTCTTTTAATAAGACTTAATCAATTATTTTTTATATCTTACATCTTTAAAACTTTTATTGTCATTATTTTATTAACTCCTACATTAAATAAACAAAAAACATAATGAAATAAACTAAAACTACCCAATCAAGAGAATTAAGCATGAAATGATGCATAAAAGGTATGAATAAAAACATATCAAAATTAGGCATGTTAGTCTACTTTGGTTTTACTTTTAGGATAACTTTTAGCCCAAACATTCGTTGGCTTGATTTAAAATATGGGTTAAAAGGATCTTGACTCATGTGCATAACTTATTGACATCTTTGGTTTATTTGGTGTCGATATTTGAGAGAAAATGATTTGTAAATAATGGTTTTAGTAGGTGCTTTTTTTTCCTTAGTGGGGCTCATTTGATTTTGTATTTTATAAAAGTAGTTTTCTTTTTTTGGTACTTGGAGAGGTTGTTCATTCACTAAACCTCTGACTTCTAGACTCATTTCAATTATGCCATTACTTTGTTCAACTGTTATTCTTTCATCCTTTTCCTCCTCTTAATTGTTTCTTCTCTTTCCTTTTTTCCATTTCATCATTGGTTTTTGCATGATAAGTAACGCTAGTTAGAATAACAATCATCATTATTTCTCAGGGGTGTGTTTATCCTTGACCAAGTTGGGTTATTCTTATTCCCTTTTCACCTTTTATTTATACTCACTTCAATTGTCTTTTGTTTGATTTTGATTGGTTTCTCATAACTAGATATATTTTCTCTTATTATCCTTAAGGTTGTTTAGAAGGGTATTATTTTACAATTTACACAATTAACATGATTAAGTTTCAACATCATTTTGTACTTTAATGTTATGGGTTTGCAAGTTGTAGCTTTATTTGCTTTTTGTGGGAGAGCATTAGAAATTATTACCATTTCAATTGTTAGGCCACAGTTTTCTTTCTTCTTGAAAAAAAAAATACTTTATGCCTCATTTTTTGTTATGATTTTTTTCTCTCTTTAAAAAGACTTTATGCCTCATTTTAGGTTGTGGTTTTTCTCTCAATTTTCATAATGTTCTTTCTCTTCCTCACGAAGAGTTTTTCCAAATGTTTTTTTCTCTCTTTTTAATTGCTCTTCTCATGCTTTTTGAATAGGTTTTCATTTTGTTTTTGTTGATTTTTTTTGTTTGATTATCCTTTGCTTTTCTCTATCATTTCATTCTTTATTTAGGCCTTTCTTATATTTATTATATGGTTTGATTGTTTTTTCCAACACCATTCATTTTGCTCTTAACCTTTGTTTTGTTATGTGTTGAGTTTTCTATGTCATTGTTTTATAACAATTTTTTTTCTTTGCTCCCTATTTGTGTCATTTTATTATAGTGGGGTCTTCATTGAGATACTTACTCTTTGGTGCTATCTTTTCTTTTCTATCTTTGTTTTTTTTGGACCATTTTAGCCTTGTTTTTCATGTTAACCATGTTTTTTCCTCTCTTTTTTTTTCTTTTTCTGATTATCTATTGCATATTTTCTTCTTATAGATTTGGTTCTTTAGAGATAGTACCAAGAGCTAATTCTAGAGGGGTGTGAATGGACCTTGATAGGATATATTAAAATCATAAAAAAAAACTTATGACCAAAAGAACAAATAATATATAGGTAATATATAAAGATTATGAACTTGTATGATATAATCACAAGACAAAACAATAAAGAGTGTAAAGATAGGAAGATCAAACACAACCACATGTCATGGTTCAAATACACTTACATTTAGTCCCTAAGTTATACTTGAGATTTTACAATCCATTATACATTCTTATTTGCACGAGCGACAAACATGTCTTTTATAACCTTTAGTCTAGGCTTGACCTGGGTGTGGATCTTACCTTAACAATAAATGTCCTAATAAAAGATAAGTTACCTAGATGTTTATACTCACCCAAACATTGAATCAAAGTTAAGCACAATAAAATAATATGAAAGATTTCAAGCAATTAAGCTCTCAAGAAAGATATAATGATTATGCAAGTGTTTCTCTCACTTTCTTATCACTATTTCATATCTTTTGTGGTGTTTATATTGCATAGGAATGAAGGGTATTTATAAGGGATTCAAATAAATAATTATTATTCTATGTGCGAAAGTAGTTATTGAATAAAATTTTACCAAAATAAGCAAGATTTTGCCCAAATTTTACTTGATCAATTTTGCTTTTATTTTGTTGGTCCACTTTTTTTTTTTAGATGAAAACTTGATTTTCTCAAGATTACCCTACCCAACTCTATTCATATGACGTTCATTAATCTGAATAATATGCATGATCCTCATAAGATATTTTCTAATATAATTTGAGAGCATCATGGTTACAATCATATATATTTAATCATTTTACAATACAATGCAAAAATTAACATATCTCAATCACTTAGAGCTCCAAGATTTTTACTTTAGGAAATAAATTTCAAAGATAAAACTTCCTTGACTTGTGAATCATATAATCTCCTTCCATGCTTGTAAAATATTGTGTCTCCATACTTAAAATTTCACGGTAAGAAAGTGTAATCCAAAGTTACTTTCACTTAGCTTAATCACATGCTAGATATAACCTTAGATAATTTTAACTATAATAATTTCATTTAGATTAAATTACTTTGTTAGTTCATCAAAATTAAAGCTTATAATACTTGGTTCAACAATAGGTTGATTTGACTCTCTCATGATTTTGTTTATTTCTTTTATTATATTGTTGTCGTGCTTTGTTGGAGTTTTTTTATGTGGTTCTCTGGATTTTGTAATTGTACTACTTTTGCCCCTTCCTCTCGTTCAATATTTTTATGTAGTCCTTTCTTTGATGATTCTCATATTTTTATTTTTATTTCTTACTTCTGTCTTTTTATGCTTAATTATCACATATTGGTTCTGTTTTTTTATTGGACCTAACAATATCATTGTTTATATTCTCTACTTTCTTTTTATGCTTGGTTATCCATGTTTAATTTTTTTCGTACTGCTTTTTTTTTCTTTTTTGTTGTCTGTGAATGTTTTCAATTTTGTTATTCATTCTAACCATTTTTTTCTCTTTCTAGCATGTTTTTCATCCCTCCTATTGCACGTGAGCGGCGTCGCGGTGATCGTCCACTCTTTTTGTATGGGTAATCAGGAAAATGAGGTAGACGAGGATTTCTTGTCTTTTATTAGTGAAAAAAAAGGAACGGGAGTCGCCACCTAGTTTTTTGTTACTAAGAATCATAATTGATCTTAGAGATTGGGCACGGGGACTGGTTGCGTAAAGAAAATGTATTAACATCTCAAATGCGCTCTACCTTAAGGTAAGCTGCATTGTTTAATTATTTGATATATGCTAAGGTATTTCTAATTGTTGGTCCGTCTAAGGTCTAAGAAAATTCTTCATTGGTAAAAAGATCATTATCTTATCAGATAAAACATAACCGTACTAATGTCAACAAAATGAATTAATTAATTTTTTATGTATATATTAGGAATACGTCTTATGTGTAAGTTTGTAATTATAGATATTGAAAGAAAACCAAAATAATTTTTTGTGTTTTGTTTTGAAATATTGGTCTAGTTCTCTTGACTTTAATAAACTGGTTATTAAAGCCAAAATACATGCTAAGACATTTTTTGAATTTTTTTTTGTTTTATGAAAATATTATATGATTTTTTTTATCTTTGAGGGACTTGGTCGTATACATGAAAACAAAACTTATCTTCCAACTACTGAGGAAAAGGAATTCTGGGACTCGAAATGAGGAGTGTAAAGCGGCATTCAATAAAATCAAGAACTATTTACAAAGTCCATCTTTGCTTGTTCCTCGTGCATCAGGAAGACCTTTAATACTATATCTGACAGTGACTAAGACAACTATGAGATGTGTACTGGGCTAGCATGATGAAACCAGGAAAAAAGATGGGGTTATTTATTACCTAATTAAAAAGTTCACTGAATGTGAGTCTAGATACATGGTAATAAAAAAGCTCTGTTGTGTGCTGGTATGGGTGGAAAAAAGATTATAACATTATATGTTGTATTACACCACTTGGTTGATTTCAAAAGTGGATCCATTGAGATATATCTGTAACAAGCTCTATCTCTCAAGTCGAATTGCAAGGTGACATGTTTTGTTGGCAGAATACGATATAGTGTATATGATGAGAAAGGTCGTAAAAGAAAATGCAATTGCTGACCACCTAGCTGATAATGCTGTTGAAGATTATGAGCAATTGGATTTTGATTTCTCTGATGAAAATGTACTAACAATAGAGGAAGAAGAAAATAAGTCAAATCAAAGGACCATGTTTTTCGATGGAGCGGTGAATGTATACGGTAATGGGGCTAGCGGATAACAAATTCTCCTAACAAAAAGAAGTATTCGATTTCAGTTAAACACTTTGAATGCACAAACAATACAACTGAGTATGAGAGAGAGGGAGAGAGGCGTTGTAGGGAAGGAAAACTTCTTCTTCCCTTGCTTGTGCGCGTCTAGGGAAAGAAGAAGCACAATGTCATTCAAAACGGCACCATTCGATGCTTCTCTCTCTCTCTTATATGAACAGTGCATGAAACGACGTCATTTTGAACAAAACACGTCGTTTTATTTAAAAGAAAAAAGTGTCAGAATGTGTTAATTTCCAAATCAATCCTCTATTTTTTATTTATACAATTAAGTCCTCAATTGCTATTTTAATTTTAAGAATCAGTTCAATTGCGTCCCTACCAAAATTGGATGTCAGCCCTAAGGTTGGTCTCCTTTTTCCTTTCCGTCCTTGGTCTCGAATTTATGCAATTTGACCCTCAATTGATCAATAAACTTTTGATTTCTTCAATTTGGCCCTTGATTCAATCAATTTTAGTCCCTTTATTTATGCGTCTTTTCCAGTTTGGTCTTTAGTTGTGAATTTCTACAATCAAGTCCTTAATTGACCATCAAATTTCAATATTTATGCAATAAGCCCCTGATTTGATCAAATCAACTCTTAAAAATTATAATTTGACCCCTAAACTTTAATTTCTTCCAATTAAAGTCTAAATTGACTTAAAAATCAATTTTTCTTACAATCAAACCCTCCATAAATTAAATTAAACCATAAAATTTAATTGAGTACATAAACATTTGATTTTGGACTTTTCTTCCTTAAATGGAATTGTTTTTGTCAACGAGGCTCTCATTAGTCAAAAATATACTGTCAAATTTTAATCTTTGTATTTTTAAACCTCCTCAACCAATCTTTGACCATTTTCTAGGCGCTCTAGCATCCTCTTCTCACTACTATTATTTTTTAGTTTTCTTCAGAATATTTTTTTGACTTTTTTTGTATTTTTTCCTTTTTGTGTGGGGACCCAAAAATAATAACAACACTTCCCTTACAATGTTTATAGTTGTGAGTGTGCTGCTTCACTGTGTCTAGCTTATTTCATTGTCTCGTGCATTTTTTTTTTTTTTGGGTGAAAAGTCATTTATTTTCTCTCTTGAACATTTTATGTGTCATCATTTGCCTTTTCCCAGCTCTTCTTTTAAGGTGGTTTTTGCATTTTGTGTTATGTTAATTCCAATTTTTATTTGTTGGTTTCATTATGTTCTTTTATTTTATTTTATTTTGTTATGGAAAGTCATTTATTTTCTCTCTTTAACATTTTATATATCATCATTTGCCTTTTATCAACTCTTCTCTTAAGGTGGTTTTTGCATTTTGTGTTATGTTGATTGCACTCTTTGTTTGTTGGTTTCATTATGTTCTTTTATTTTATTTTATTTTGTTGTGGAAAGTCATTTATTTTCTCTTTTTAACATTTTATGTATCATTTGCCTTTTCTCAACTCTTCTTTTAAGATGGTTTTTGCATTTTGTGTTATGTTGAT
>Ga0325414_1003339_pt1 | contig 16634 bp, 8 predicted proteins | sample PopdelMetagenome_8_FD_206183 | JGI IMG/M metagenome (GOLD analysis project Ga0325414, IMG submission 206183) | Populus deltoides microbial communities from Bellville, Georgia, United States - Leaf-PdKOR-R3 | ecosystem: Host-associated > Plants > Phyllosphere > Phylloplane/Leaf | place: USA...
CATTGGGATCAACTTGTCATTCAGCAATATTAAATTTTATGTTTAATTTTATTAATCTAAGTAGAAAAAATAAAAGTAATTGAAACCTCAAAAAAATAAAACATTGATACGATGTCAAATATTTATCTGTCAAATATTTATCCCAATCCAAACATTCAAATGATTGACTGAAACCACATAACTGGTTTTATATTAAATCCCTGCATCTAAACCATTATCTAGGATACAACTCAGTAATTGAAAACTCATTTTTGGACAAAGGGATCATAACTTCAGATTCAGATAGCGAGGACTCAGTCACCCTTGAATTATGCCCCATTGAGGATGACAGATCTGATTGATATGTGCTGCTGTTCATAAAAAATGCAGGCTGAGAAGGTATTTGCAATGTGAGGGAAGAGCTGCTTAGCATGAGAACTACTGAAGCCATTGTCGGCCTTTCAGCTACATTTTCTTGAACGCAGAGTAACCCAATGTGGATGCATCTCATCATTTCTGTTGCTGAGCCACTACACAAAACGGGATCTATCATATCTTGAGCAGTCCCTTCCCTCCAGTTTCTCCATGCCTACAAAATTTATCCAAAGTGAATTCACAATATTGAAGGGCTTGCAGATATCCCTATAAAGCCTTAAATAACGTGTTTGATTTGTGGATTGTTCTATACTTACATGGCTCAAAAGGTGCTCTATGTCATTTCCATTGCGAAAACTATTTTTTTTACCAGTCACAATCTCCAAAACTAGCACGCCGAAACTAAATACGTCTGACTTGACCGAGAAGTGTCCTTGCATTGCATATTCTGGAGCCATATAGCCACTGTTTATCATCAACGAAAAGTTTAATATTATTAGATTCGACAATGTTAACAATGTTTAACATCTTTTATATTGTTGGGATTTTTCATTTCTTCTTCTTTGATACAATGCAATAAAGGATGAGCTTAATAAATGGTAATTATGCTGTTCATCATGTTCAGATACTTACTAGGTTCCCACGATTCTACTTGTATTGCCTTGAGTTTGATCCACTACGAACAACCTCGCCATGCCAAAATCTGAAATTTTCGGATTCATCTCTTCATCTAACAAAATGTTGCTGGCTTTGAGGTCACGATGAATGATTCGAAGTCGAGAATCCTCGTGAAGGTAAAGGAGCCCTCGAGCAATTCCTCCAATAATCTTGTAACGTCTTTCCCAGTTCAAATGCACACGCTTGATTGGATCTACATTTCAAGGAATCGCATGGCTCAATTTACTCAAGGGAAAGAGGACGAGAAATATTCATTTGTGCTTCTTATTTCGAAGGAGACTCAATTGCTTATATATAATACAATTGTAAATTAGCTGGTTCCTAGCCTTACCAAATATGAAGTGATCAAGGCTCGCATTAGGCACAAACTCATAGATAAGAAGCCTTTCAATTCCTTGCAGGCAGAAACCCAGAAGCCTGACTAAATTCCGGTGCTGGAGTCTTGCCACCAATAAGACTTCATTTTTGAATTCCAAATCTCCTTGCCCAGAGTCCTTGGAAAGTCTTTTCACAGCAATCTCTTGTCCGCTAGGAAGTGCTCCCTGAAATCATATCAATCCATTACTCCCTGTATCATCTTGAGCATTGCGATTTAACTATATGTAAGTATAAGTATATCCTTTACTACCTTGTAAACAGCACCAAATCCACCTTGTCCCAGCTTATTTTTCTCCGAAAAGTCCTCTGTTGCATCTCGAATGGTGCTGAATGCGAATTGCAATGATTCTGCACTTTCTATTTCGTCCCCAGCTTCAAAAGTTGAACAAGTTAGCACGCACGGAAACATAATTGCATTGGAAATTAAGGAAGTAACGTAAATTGTATTTAGTTAGTGTCACGGGATAAAAAAAAATAGGTTAAAAAATAAAAAAAAAATGTATTTATTTTTAAAATAAAAAAATAAGAGCCCCTCTCATCGTCTATTTCAATACAATTCAACAACCAAATACTATCTTCAGGCAACCAAATTATTACTTACTTTCAATCCTTTCCTTTTCCCTTTGCTTTCGTGTTCTTATGAATAGGCACATGCAGATGACGAGTATCACAGCACCGACAGCTGGGACAACAGTAACGACAATGATCCGACCTGTGTTGCTCTTCTTTCCTGCATAAACCAACGTGGCCCTAAAATTTTGAAGAACTTGAGTCGAGACTTGTGAGTTCTGAATGTGGACAGTCCCAATGATTGAGGCCTTATGACCCAAAGCAAAGTTGTCCCCATGACTCGCAAAAGCTTAACAATCAGCTAATTTTTATTTCTTTTAAAAGAATATATTCAAATCCTATCATGTTCCATAATCTAAACCACAAAAAATAATAAACAGATTTTTAAGGCTAAATTACAATAACTCCGATTATAAAATTATAGAAAACATTTAAAATTTTGAATATTTGACAAAACACCTCGACTATATCCAAAATATCTTTAATTGCTGTTATAAAAAAATAGTTAAATAAAAAAAATTCCAAAAGTAGATAAAAATATAAAAATAAGAAATAAGAAATGGCTAAAATTAATATTGCTGATGTACTAATAAAATATCCAAGTCCCATTTTTTATTTTCTTTCTCTAATTTGTTTAATTTTTCAATTTAAATATCTTTTCAAATGCATTTTGGATAAAGCTTCTGTAATATGTTTTTTTTATATGAAAAAGGCTTTTTTCTTGATGATCTCTATAATTTTATAATATCTCAAGAAGGTTATTATTGTAATTTACTCTACTGTTAATATTAATTAATTAAACATGGTACAAGCACTCCTACTTTTCTTTTTTCTTTTTTTTGCCATACCTAATTAAAATTGAATGATTTAAGGATCATTAAACTATAAAATTACTAAATCAAAACATCAAAATCAAAGTGCAGGAGGGAGTTAATAACAATCCAAGGCCTACCTTGTGCTGGTGCAGGAAGAGATGTAGGTGATGATATTTGTGGTGGTGGAGGTGATGGTAATATCTCAAGTGTACCATTAAAAAACGGTCCAATCTCCCACCTCAAATTGCAGCTTGGTGTTATGAGTTTAGCTCCAATCTTCCCTTGTACGTTCCCACCACAACAGTTTGTAATCATCCGAAAAACCCCAAGCAGGCAACTGGAGCACTGCCCCTCAGATAAGTCAGGCGTGCATTGAACAATAGCATATACTGTTTCAACTCCAGCACTTTGGTTTCCAGTTGCGAATTTCTTTAAAGAGTTCCCTGATGCAGCTTTGTCTCGAAGTCTGGCAAATAATGTTTGGAGTGCCTGATTAAATAGAGTTACATCCAAAACATTCCGTCCATTCGCCTGGTAGATAAATGGTTCGTCATTCACAACACCGAATATAGATGTGTTTGAGTATCGTATCATACAGAAAGCGTAAACTGCAAATGCCCCCATCTTGTTAGGACAAACCTCTAAGATCGTACGAGTAGAGTCATTAACGCAACTTCGACAAACATCAACCGCAACGTCTCCTCTGCATAGTGCAATTGCATTTACTCGGTCAGGAAATTCGCCAACGGATAGATTGTAAAATCCGTAGTCAATTTGAGTGTCGGATGCTAGGGAGGACAGAAGGCTGTTGAGGTTTCTTTGGTACGTGCTATTAGTTGTGTAGTTGCCGGTGTTGTTGTAGTTACAGTTATAACTAACGAAGTACTTCGGCTGAGCAGCGGTAAGGGAAGGTTGGTGTAGAAGGATGTAAAAGAACGAAAGTAGAAGCACTAATTTTGAAGAATCCATTGGCACCGTGCTTGCGTACATGGTGAAGTGGTATGGCCTTGTGATATTTAATTGTTGGTATAAGCCCATGATTTTTATTTTTATTTTTTATTAATGAACTGTTTTCTTATTTATTTATTTATTAAGGAGACCTAGAATTGACCATAAAATATATGGCACTCGGCACCTTGACGAGGATTGGCAACGTGCAAAAAGGCTCTTTTAGAGATCTCTTAACAACTAAAATCACGGGGATAACCTTTACACTCAGCAGCCATCCAAAGTCTGCAACTTTTAAAGATAAAAAAATAAAACCCTCATAGCGGGGAACTCTTGAAGGGGCTGGGCTTTTCCTTGCAGATAATGGTGCCGTGTTCAATGCCTATGCTCAAACCCGATATTTAAAAATCCATAACTATATATATAATTATATATTTATTAGTCTTTTTATTAATTACTATAACCTTAATAGAATAGTAATTCCAATCCTACCACTAATTAAGAAAAAAATCAATATATAGTAATAAAATCATTAAAAAGAAATTATTAACACTATATATTAAAACAAAAGAGACATTTGCCTATTAATTCCAATATTTATGACTAATCTTTTTCTTCTACAATTTTTGTTTTAATTTTCATCATTAGACTTTATTTAATTTTAATTTTATCATCGCAAATTATGTTTACATTCTTTTATATATTAAAATTTGTTATATTTAATTTTATCATCACAAATTATGTTTAATTTTAATTTTCATCATTAGACTTTATTTAAAAATCATGAAAAAAAAAAAAAAAACTTACCTTAATGTAGTTGTAAGTGAAACATTAATTTTGAAGAATCCATTGGCACCGTGCTTGCGTAAATGGTGAAGTGGGATCCTTGTGATATAATGTTGGTATAAGCCCATGGTTTTTATTTTAATTTTTTATTAATGAAAGTACTATTTTCTTATTTATTTATTAAGGACACCTTCTTTGAATTGACCATAAAATATATGGCACTCGGCACCTTGACGAGGATTGGCAACGTGCAAAAAGGCTCTTTTAGAGATCTCTTAACAACTAAAATGACGGGGATATCCTTTACACTCAGCAGCCATCCAAAGTCAGCAACTTTTAAAGATAAAAAAAATAAACCCTCATAGCGGGGAACTCTTGACGGGGCTGGGCTTTTCCTTGCAGATAATGGTGCCGTGTTCAATGCCTATGCTCAACCCCGATATTTAAAAATCCATAACTATATATAAAATTATATTTTTATTAATTACTATATCCTTAATAGAATAGTAATTTAAATCCAACCACTAATTAAGAAAAACATCAATAGTAATAAAATCATTAAAAAGAAATTATTAACACTATATATTAAAACAAAAGAGACATTTGCCTATTAATTCCAATATTTATGACTAAATCTTTTTCTTCTACAATTTTTTTTTTAAATTTTCATCATTAGACTTTATTTAATTTTAATTTTATCATTGCAAATTATGTTGATATTCTTTTATATATTATAATTTGTTACATTTTGCATATATTTCTCGCCTATGCAATATCTCAAAGGTTATTCTAGAGTTATAGTAAATATTATTGTTATGAACTAAAATTTTCAATTATAGTAAAAATAACTTATGACTAATCTTTCTCTTTTTCATTATTTTCAATTATTTTTCCTCTTTTCTCTTCAATTCAAGAGCTAAAAAATAAATAAAATAAACTTTGAAAAAAAATTAAAATTATCGTGAATTTGAAGTGAGTGACCACTACAAGATATAACAGTTTTACCGACGGAATTTTTCCGTCAGCGTAAGACACATATTTCTTCGGTAATTAATTTACTGACAGAATCACCGACGGAAATGCTCTGTCGATGAATCTTTTATCGGTAATTTTTTTCCGTCGGTAAATCAGTTGGTAATAAAAAAATAAATTTATCCGCTTCATTTCGTTGGTATATCCCTCGGTAATAATATTTTTTTATTACCAACGAATTTACCGACTGAATTACCGATGGAATGTCCGTCGGTAATTCCATCGGTAATTATTTTAAAACATTTTAAAAAAAATTCATTTTATAAAATTATAAAATAATTAAATTAGCATAAATTAACACTGTATAATATATACTCAAAATGCTTGGAAAAAAGAATAAGAAAATCAACTCAAACAAATTTGCAACAAATAAATTCAACTAAAAAATAAATTCAACTAAAAAAATTCATATGAAAAAAATAAAGTTGCAATTGCTAAAAATTTAAAAATCCTATAAATAAATCAACTAAAAATTGATCTCATATGAAAAAAAATCTCACAACAACATTTATACAATTATTAAGAACAAAAAAATTAAAAATAAAATAAAAAACAAATATAGTGAAAAAAATCATGAAAAAAGAAGAAAAAAGAAAAATCTTACCTTAATGTAGTTGCAAGTGAAGCTAAGGAGAGAAAATTTTTTTCGTTAAGCATATTAATTAAAAAAAAAACTAAGAGGATAAAAGAAGAAAGAAGAAGAAGACATACCTAAGCATGGAGGAAAAGAAAATGAGATGAGGAGAGAAAAGAAGAGAAAGAAATATATATTGATGTTTTCTACATATAGTGAAGAAGAAGAAGAAGAACAAGAACAAGAAGAAGAAGAATAATAAGGAGAAGAAATGAGTATGTCTCTTGTGAAATAAGGGGATTCAGGTTTTTTATTGGGGCGCGTTACCGACGGATAATTGAATATTAATATTTTTTTAATTATTCCGTCGGTAATTCGTTCGGTAATATTTAATTTAAATTTTCAATTTCGTAAATTTTTTTCAGAAACCGCCAACAATTACCGACGGTTTTTCAATCCGTCGGTGATTCCGTCTGTAATATTTAAATAAAAATTTTAAATTAATTGAATTTTTTCAGAAAACCGCCAAATAACACTATCTGGAAAATACCGACGAAAAATTCCGTCGGTGATTCCCTTTGTAATTGACATGATGAACAGTGTTCACAGTTTACCGATGGAATTACCGACGGAATTTTCCGTCGGTATTTTCCAGAGAGTGTTATTCCGTTGGTAAAAATGACACGTCATCTTTTTTTTTGCTTTGTTTTAAATTTTTTCCCACGGTAATTCCGTCGGTATATACCGAGGGAATATTTCCGTCGGTAAAATTCCTCGGTATTTCGGTTTGTATTTATCAATTTTCTGGTAGTGGACGTGTTTTTTTCGCGTTTTTCTTAGTCATTTATTTTTTAATTTGATTTTTTTTCTATAATTTCAAATTCAATTTTATCTAATTAGGCTATAAAAAGATACAATTGCAATTGAGAAAAGAGTTAAACAAATGAAAAACAAAAACTCGGATCTTTTAATATATAGTTAATATCCATTACTTAAAGAATTATGGGATACATAAGAAAGTGATGGAATTATGAATTTGAAGAATATGTGGCCACGTTTCGTTGGAGACATTTGTGGATGATAAAGAGACCCCAAAATGATATATTATTAGGGATGTTGGCATAGAAAGGAAAAATAGATGTTCGAGAGAAGTTTTGGGAAGAGAATTTGAAAAGCTACCCAAAATGAAAAAAAATGTTTTATAGGATAGGGTTGTGATTGCATCTTCTTCACAAAAGGTGCTAAAACAATAAGGAGAAAATAGAGAAGAAACTATATGGAAATATGTGATACTGGGGCCACTCATATCTTTGTTCCAAAGAATAGAGAGAAGATAGAGTTTCAACATTTATTTTCCATGAATGAAGAAAGAAAAACTTTAAAAAAATGTACAAATTGGTAGCAAGCAATTGATTAAAGAAAGAACATCAACATGGAACAACTTGGACAAGTTGCCTTGAGCGCCAACAGTCTTGGCACACTAAACGCGGAATTTCTTGTTTTTTTCCATGAATGAAGAAAGACAACTTGAGCTAACCCTACAATTCTGACTCATAATTGACCAACCCACCACACACTTGTGCTAGCATGGAACAACTTGGACAAGTTGGACAAGTTGCCTATTTTCAATTGAAACGATGGCCGTTGATTTGTCCAAAGAACTTTGATATTTTATTGTGACTGTAACACCAAATTGTTTTGTATAAAAAGGGGGGGAAATGCATAATTTGCATCGTTATTTGAATGAGAATAAAGAGAGAAAATGAGAGCAAAAAATGAACATGGAGCGACCTCGCGGGGTTTTATACTGCATTTTTATCGATAAAATTATCGACGAACTATTAAATAATATTATTTTTAATTAATTCATTGGTGATTTCCTCGGTAAAGTAACCTTGAAATTTTTATTTCACACTAAAAGTTTCAAAAAACCCTCCAGATTTTTAGCGATCCGTCGACAATTCTGTCGGTATTAGTGACACATCACTATACGACTATCTTTATTTGAATCCAACTATAATTTCATCGATAAAAGCGTTCACAAAAAGTTACACATCATCATGTTTTTTTTTATTATTATTCATTTGGTTCCGACAGTGATTCCCTCGGTATATACTGAGATAAATAGTTCGTTAATAAATACCGACAGAAATGGTTATGAGGACAATTATGTCGGTTAATACCATGCTAAAATATCGACGAAATATTTCAATCGGTGATTTCGTTTGTATTCGTATATTTTTTGGTAGTGTTCAAAGCCAAAAAAAATATATGATCTTCAGATAATCTTCGTATAAACTCTAAAGAACTCTAAATCAGTTTAATGAGATTCTTGAAACTCCTGAAAAGTTTTAATATTTAAAGTTTTCAGTTCGTATGTGTGTTTGAGAAATCTAACATGATAAATTATAAAAACAAAATTCAATATTAAACTAGGCTACAGGTCTATCCCACTTTCTCTTCACGGGTCAATATAATATTACTGTTCCAAACAATTTTGATTTAAACGAGAGTACTTTTAAATTACATGAGTAGAAAACAATTGATTGAGATGCAACTGATTCTAGGCAGGCCGCCTTGGATATATTATTGTCTTGTCGAGTCATACCCTGAAATTTGTTCACTTTTTAAATGCATCATTCATTAAATAATTCAGGTAGACGATTCTAGCTGGGTGTATCTAATGATGAAGTCACTACAGCAGGCATATGGAGTAGGTAACCCAACAAGTTTTCTATACAGAAGAAAATCGTGTACTAATGAATACTTAGATTTTTAACTCAAGGTCTCAAATTATGTAAAATTAAATATCACTTAAGTATTATAAAAATGTTTTATTTGCTTATCTTTAAAGTAATCTGTTTTATTTATTTATTCATTTAAGAAATAGCTAATTATACTCCAGTCATAAAATAATAACAATTACTTTTATTCGAGTACTTGCATAAATTCAGTATTTGTGAAAAAAATCCCAATAAAAGATGAATGAAAAGAAATTTTGGACTTAATAAAAATAGTTGTGGATGTTAGCAAAATTAAATCTTTTTCAATAAAATGAACATTTATGCCAAGATATATTGTTCCTTCCATTAGCTATGGTGGGATAATGGTACGTTGATTACAATTTATTTAGTCAAATATGTTTATTATCATTCAATTCCCTGGTAAACGGAATAAACTCTGGTTCAATCAATGGATTTTGGACAACATTGCATAAAATACCTTTATGTGTGACTGCTGGAAGAAGACAGAAAACGATGAGTAAGGAGAACTAAGGATTTGAAATCTCATTAATGGAGGATTCGAGATGGCCAATTCCAGATTGATCTGATGGATATGATTCATGATTAGTCAATGACCTTGATGTTGATATTCGTTGCTCTCTAGAGGAGGGAATGTCTTGTGCCGGCCTTGATGTTTCTTGTTCCTCCATAGCGGAGTGCATACAATATGGAGGTCTTGATGGTAATGGAAGAACGAAAGAGTCGCTACTAAGCATCAGAATAACTGAAGCCATGGTTGGTCTATCTGCTACCTTTTCTTGGACACATAGTAATCCTATGTGGAAACATCTTATCAATACATCTCTCCTTGAAACAACCCGTTTGAGAATAGGATCTATCAGATTTAATGTTCTTCCTTCATTCCAACTCTCCCATGCCTGCAAAGATTTTGATTTAATCAATTGTGCCTATGTGTTGGGATAATAGATTAGAAAAATACAATGAACCATTTTTAGCAGCAATAAAAAAAAAAAGTTCAGCTGATCTGAACCTACTCATAAAGATGTTACTTACGTTGGTGAGAGGTATTCTTGTTCTTCCTCGCTATTGAATGAACCATTTTGACGACCGGTAATAATCTCCATAACTAGCTCACCGAAGCTAAGAGCATCTGACTTCGCTGAGAAGCATCCATGCATCGCATATTCTGGAGCCATGTAGCCCCTGAAGGTAAGTACCATAATTTAAATAATTTCAGTTGCAATGTTGAAATATTATAAGTCTTAATCATGTGTTGGTTTAGAAATAGTTACAAGAAATTTTAGCAATAAGCTGTAGCTAGATTCTTAAACTTACAAGGTCCCCACAATTCTACTTGTGGCATCTTGCGTTTGATCCATTTGAAATAGCTTTGCCATGCCAAAATTCAGTCTTAAAGTTACAATTAGTGGATTAGTTCAATCACAGAAATTGTTTACATTTTCATAACAATGAGGTTACATCAAAAATTCTAGAATAAGAGTTTACTTCACAACCAAATTAAAAAAAAAAACAAACTTAATACTATAAATATCACTTAAGAGTGAGGATTGGTAGTAGAGTCGCTAGACGTCTTTCGATCTGTTACTGATTTTTCTCTTTTGTTTTGTTCTGTTCTCGTCCTTTCTTAATGCCACTTCCTCTCTTCTTCTTCTTTTTTTTTCTTTTTTTTTTAATTTGTATTTAGGGTCTTTGTCCATCCCCCTAGCTGCTGAGGAAAGAAAGTTAGTTTTCTTCTCTGTTTTGGATTCTTTATATTAATTGCAGGCTTGATTTGGGGTGGAAAACATGCGAATTAAAACTTCTTTATTTATGGAGAAATTATAGAAAATCAAAAAACATTTCTAACAAAACTAATCTTGCAATTTGTGGACCTTTGAGAAAAAATCATGAAAGCCTAATTAAAAATAGCTATTAGTAATATCATAAAAATATCATAATGTCATTAATTTGAAAAAAAAAGATTCAGAAGCTAAATGTTATTTAACGGAATATTATTCAAAAAAATATTATTTTATTTAGATGTATTTGCTAAAAATAATGGAATACTATTCTAATAAATAAAAAACTTGGAATAATCTTCTAAACAATAATGTAAATATCTTTTAAAAAATAAAAAGAATAGTTATCTATTTTATTATTTTAAAAAAATGGAAAACATTTCAAAATACTAACCCATTAAGTATCATTTCATATTATAGTTTTCTAATTACTATTAAATTAATGTTTTATTTGAATTATATTCAAGTGAACATTTATAAAATGATTTCAACTTAGAACATATTACAGGCTATTACCTCATGAAAAATAAAAAGGTTTCATAATATTTTTTTCGCTTATATAAATGATTCCAATATTATACGTGTCGAACATGGCCGCGCGACGTCGAGGCGGTTATCATTTTAATTTGGGAGTCGTCACCTGATATTTGGTTCAAGTTTACAAAAAAAAAAACCTGGATATACCGATCTTTGTTAGAGATTCAAAGGTAAAGAACTGGTTGTGACTAGAAAAGATATTAGCACCCCTAAAGCACCTTACCTGAGGTAAACTACTTTGTAATTTGATGTGGTTTAGGGGTTTTGATGGTTGTCTTGTTAGTGGTCTAAGATTTAAGAAAAGTTCTCTTCGGTAAGGAAATCCTTATCTTATCAAGTAAAGAAAATCCAATTGTTCTGAAGTCAATAAAAAAAGAACTACATTTTTAATATCAGAAATATATCTTATATATAAGTTTGTAATCTCATATACTAAAAGAAAACAAAATATTTTTTTGATGTTTTTGAAATATGCGTCAAGTTCTCATGCTTTAATAAACTGATTATTAAAACTCAAAATGCATGTTAAATACATTTTCTTTTAATTTTTTTTGTATGAAAATATGATATGAATTTTTTTATATTTTTAATAGACTTGATCATATGCATGAAAACAAGACACACACACACACACACACACACACACACACACATATATATATATATATATATCCAAGTATTTTAATATCAAATTTATATTTTATAGTATAAAACTACTATTAAAAAAAATAGATAGAAAAATCCGTGAGAAAATCACATATTATTTTAAAAAGGAAATCCGTGAGAAAAATCGTTTTTTTGGTCATCTGGTATTTTCTCCTCGTCCCTGTGTTTGCTCTCTCTGGTTTCCCCCCTGGTTTTTTATTATTTTTTTCCCCCGTCTTTTTTCCGTCCTCACTTCGGTGTGGCTATTCTCTGGCTTATAAAGCCAGAGAATGCCATGCGTTGGTAAGGCAAATGAAACGGACTCACAAGACCGTTACAGTGATAATGGAGACGCATCGTGGGGCGGCTTTTCCTCTTCCGGTTTGGTCTGCTGATGAAAGATGAACACGGGTCATTGAAACGGCGCCGTTTTGAGATGGGAATAGCTATTTTCAATTTGGTGAATGAAGTTCTGAAATTGTGTAATTAAGTCCCCTGTATAAAATGTAATTGGACCCCTGCATTTTATAGCCATTTACAAAACAATCCTTGGTTTCCAATCTATTTCTTATAGTACCCTTGTCTTTAATTGGCTCTTCAACTTTTAATTCTTTCAAAATTACCCCTAGAAAAATCAATTAAGCTCCTTATAGTACCCTTGTCTTTTTACTTTGGTTCTTGGATTTTAATTTCTTGCAATTATGACCCAAATCAGCCCCACGGTATTTATTTTTTTAATTAAGCCCCTGATTTTATTAATTAAACTAATTTGTAGTTCAATTAAGTCCTGAACCTTATTAATTCTTTCAATTTTTAACCAAATTGACTCCTATATTTAATTTCTTCCAATTAAAACCTTAAAAATCAATTTGTCTTGCAATCAAACCCTTCATAAACTCAATTAATCTTTCAACAAAATCTAATTGCGTCCTTAAACATCTGATTTTGGATTTTTATTCCTTAAATTAAATTTTCTTTGTCAATATGACCTTCATCAGTAAAAAATATACTCTCAAATTTTAATCTTTTTATTTTTGAATTTTTCCAACCAATCTTTAACCATTTTCTAGGTGCCTTTATGTTTTCTTCTCACTACTATATATTGTTTTTTTATTTTCTTTCGAATATATATATATATATATATATATATATAGAAACATAAATTTTTTACCAATCAAATTTTTCTTTTAAAAGAAAGAATAAAATAAAATTGAAATATATGACATGGAAAATAAGTGAGCTTCATATATTTCTTGGGCAATGAAAAGTTGATACTTGGAATGAGATATTTAAGATATCTAGTCATAAATGCAAGATCCCGTCAAGATATCTTATCATAAATGCAAGATCCCGTCAATAAATATTAACCAATAAAATTATACCATGTTGCATTGCAAAAGAACTTGAGAGACTTTACAGATCTCTATAAATAGAAGGCATTAACCTAGAGCGAGAAAAAAAGAGGATTATGGGAGATACAAATTTCCATCAAGACAAGCTCTTCAAGCAAGGAAACTCTCTCAAAAGTTCTCAAGCTTCCTTCATCTACGCTTGAAGTCTACAAAGAACAAAGCTCTATTGGATCAAGCCTAAACGCCTCATTAGAGTTCTTCAACAACATTTTGAAGACGAATCAAAGGTATTCTTCAAAGCATCAAATCACCAAAACTCGCTAAACACTGTTGGATCAAGTCTAAACACCTCATAAGAGTTCTTCAACAACACTTTGAAGACAAATCAAAGGTACCTTTCAAAGCATCAAATCACCAAATCTCACTAAGCTCTGTTGGATCAAGCCTAAACACCCCATAAGAGTTCTTCAACAACACTTGAAGACAAATCAAAGGTACTCTTCAAAGCATCAAATCACCAAATCTCGCTAAGCTTTGTTGGATCAAGCATAAACTGTAACAACCCGGCTTTTACAAGCCCAAAACAACATAATTTTTTTTTTGTACTTGACACACATCGTGTCTGTAATCGGCGAACATGTTCCCTTCACATCATCAATATATAATCCATACATCAACAACAATCAACATTTCATTTAAAAGTGAATCTTACATAAACTTATAATATTATGTTTGCATGATTAGAAGTTCGCATTTAAAATATACATGCATAGTCATGAGTTTGTATTCTATCCTACAAATAGTCATCACGAATTTAATCTAAAAGGATCTAATAATAGTTATACATTCAGTACATTGATTCATATAAAATACATCATGATTTAGAATACATCATGATTTATGTTCTCTCCCTCTTATTCATATTGTTTATATCTATATTATCTCCCCCTTTGTCATCCGCAAGTTTTCTCGTGTTAATTATAACATATACATACATACATACATATATATATATACATACATATATATATATATATATATATATATATATATATATATATATACATATATATATATATATATATATATATATATATATATATATATATATATATATATATGATCAATGGATACCTCTTAAATTCCTTCCCACCTGGAAACAATTGGTGGTTTCTTGGCATTTTGATGAGGGGTGAAAATGCCTTAAGATGGCTATTTATTTGATTCACTTAGAAACTTGTGGATATTTATATATTTAATTTAATAGAATTGGATTTGTTATTCAATTTAGCAATATCAAACTAAAGGCAAATATATGATTTGATTTAATTCGAGACAGGTATAGAGATGAATGAGTGTTTCATCCAACCCTATCTCGATTTGGTTTTTTAACTTCTTTATTTATTTATATATATATATTAACAATACTCTAAAAGGCGTGGGGAAAGTACTGTAGCTTCCCCACGCCTTTTAGACTTTTCCCATTATTAATATATTATATTATATAATAATTATTATATTATAATATATACTAAAAAGTAAATGAAACGCTGAGTTTTTTTTTTAATTTTTTTTTGTTTTTATCTTTTAATGACTTTTTTTTTAATTTTTTTGTTAATGTTAAATTTTTTTTATTTAGTTATCGGACTTTCATGATACGGATTCCAGGTTTGATGGGTTAACCTGATTTGATGAGTTAACCCGAATTTTTTTTTCTTTTTAATTTATTTTTTTTCGTTTAGTTTAGTTTGTTAATGTTAAATTTCTTTTTATTTAATTATCAGACTTTCATGACACGTATCCCGGACTTGACGGGTTAACTTGGTTTGATGAGTTAACCCAATTAATTCTGGGTAAACCTGTCAATTTGTTTTTTCTATTTAGTTATCAAACTTTCATAACGCGAATCCCAGGTTTGACGGGTTAACCTGGTTTGAAGGGTTAACCCAGTTAATTCAGATTTTTTTTCTTTTTCTCCATTAGTTTTTTTCTTCCTATTGGTTTTTTTCTTTATTTTTTGTCTTTTTAATTAATATATTTAATTATCACACTTTTATGACACGACCTTATAACCAAACCCACATCCAATGCTCTTAGGTTCGGTGTTGCAACCAGACTCACTTAAACTTAAGCCATGTAAGTTTAATATTATTATTAATATTATAAATATTATTCTTGGATCAAGCGTTGCAGCTAGACCCAAGGCTTTTGAATATATCTTTGCAGAAAGACCTAACACTCTTAGATCTTAGTCTTTTTTTATATTTTTTATGCAAGAAAAAAAAATAACCCGTGGCGCATGCCTTTGTTTGTTTTTCTTTTTAAGCCTTTTACCGTGGACTACACAGTGCAATCCACAGTGAAAAAACTTATGCCTTTAGTTTATTTTTTTTCTATAGTTTCTTAATATTAAATTTTTTCTGTTTAATTATCAGGCTTTCATAACACAGATCCCATGTTTGATGGTTTAACCCAGTTGATTCCGATTTTTTTTCTTTCTGTTCATTAGTTTTTTTCTTCCTGTAGGTTTCTTTCTCTTTGCTTTTTCTTTTTTAATTAATCATTTTTTTTTAATTTAGTTCATTAATATTTTTTTTCTATTTAGTTATCACACTTTCATGACACGAATCCCAGGTTTGACGGGTTAACCTAGTTGATTCAGATTTTTTTTCTTTTTTCTTATTTGTTTTTCTTTCCAATTTCATCTTTTAATATTGTATGCAATCCACAGTAAAAAAGACTGATGCCTTAAGTTTTTGTTTTTGCTTTTTTTTTTCTTTTTATGCCTTTCACTATGGACTGCACAGTGCAGTCCACGGTGAAAAGGCTGATGCCTTCTTTTTTTAATTAATTTTTTTTATTTAGTTTGTTGATATTAAATGTTTTTCTATTTAGTTATCACACTTTCATGACACGGATCTTACGTTTGACTGGTTAACTCAGTTAATTTATATTTTTTTTCTTTTTCTTCTTATAAGTTTTTTTCTGTTATTTTTTCTTTTGAATTAATATTTTTTTTATTTAATTTAGTTCATTAATATGAAATTATTTTCTATTTAGTTATTGGTTGATGCCTTTTTTTCTATTTAGTTATCTTAGGTTTGGCTAATTAGAGAAACGTTTTTTTTCTTTTTGCCTTTTTGTTGTTTTTATGCTTATGACATTACTTTGCAGCTAGACCCACATCCAAGGCTATTGAGTTTGGTATTGCAGCCAAACCCACTTAAACTTGGGTCATGCAAGTTTAATGTTGTTATTAATATTATAAATATTACTCTTAGGTCAGACGTTGCAGCCAAACACAAGACTCTTGGGTATAGCTTTGCAGAAAGACCTAACACTTTTAGATCCTAGCTTTTTTTGATATTTTATGCAAAAAAAATTGACCCGCAGTATCGCACGGTTCATGTAACTAGTATATA
>Ga0325414_1003341_pt1 | contig 16625 bp, 7 predicted proteins | sample PopdelMetagenome_8_FD_206183 | JGI IMG/M metagenome (GOLD analysis project Ga0325414, IMG submission 206183) | Populus deltoides microbial communities from Bellville, Georgia, United States - Leaf-PdKOR-R3 | ecosystem: Host-associated > Plants > Phyllosphere > Phylloplane/Leaf | place: USA...
CTTGCTAGCTGAAAATGCTTAAAATTGAGACACTACAGGCACTTATGAGGCACCAAGTAAAACCCAACCTCATACATCTAGTGGAGGTATGCACAACCTTAGGGAAGATCATGACCTCCAAGCCACCGTTTTAAGAGTGATAATAATAATGCACAAACTTCACAGCCACCGTTTCAAGCACACTATAATTTTCAAAATTCTCATGGATATGCACCTCCTTATGCTCCACCTCCTAGAACAAATCTTGAGGAAACATTCGTGCATTCATTGAAAAGCTGGAGACAATCAACACTCAACTTGCTCAAAGCATGACAGATTTTAAAGATGCTCTTGCAAAATTGACATCTGCCCTCAATTTTGAAGAGAAAGGTAAGTTTCTATCTCAACCACAGCAAAATCCAAAGGGGTAATACAATGTGAATGCAAGTAGTTTCGGAAGCCAACACATGGATCAAGTCAAATCAGTCATTACTCTTCGCAGTGGTAAGGTTATTGAAAAACTCATTCTTAAACCTTGTGAGAAAGATGATGAGTCAATCTTTGAGGGTAAGGAAGGGGTTGAATCTGAACATTGTAAAGAAAAGACTGATTCTGAGCCAGCACTTCTATTTTCTCATGCCATGACCAAACAAAGAAAAGTCAATCACAACTCTAAAATTTTTGAAACTTTCAAACAGGTAAGGGTCAATATACCTTTGTTGGATGCTATTAAACAGGTACCTTCTTATACTAAATTTTTGACATATATGTGCACTATAAAGAAAAAACTGAATGTGAAAAAGAAAGCTTTTTTAGCAGAACAAGTAAGTGTCATTCTTCAGAACAATAATGCTTTGAAATATAAAGACCCTGGTTGTCCTACAATTTCATGCTTTATTGGAGAACATAAAATTAAAAGAGCTTTACTTGATCTTGGAGCTAGTGTGAATTTACTTCTATATTCAGTAATTCAGAGTCTCAATCTAGGTGAGTTAAAACCAACTTCTGTAACTCTTTTACTTGCCGATAGATCTGTAAAAGTGCCTAGAGGAATAATTAGCGATGTGTTAGTACAAGTCGATAAATTCATTTACCCTGTGGATTTTATTGTCTTGGATACATAACTTGTTGAAGCATGTAATTCATTTCCTATTATATTAGGACGTCTATTTCTTACAACTTCTAATGCATTGATTAATTGTAGGAATGGACTGATGAAGCTATCATTTGGAAACATGACATTGGAGATGAATATTTTTAACATTTGCAAGCAACTTGGAGGTGATAATGATTTACAAGAAGTAGATTTTATTGAAGAATTAGTTTATGATTAACATGAATCTACTTTAAGTAAAATTGACTTTGATGAATCTGAAGATTTGTAAAAGATTTATTCTCAGGAAGAAATCACGGATGAAAAAGGCATCGAAAATGTTGATGCGGATCTTTTATCAAGAGTGACACCAAATTCGACATCCGACATCACACCAATCGATGATTACTTTCCTAACGAATCCTTACTTTCTCTTAGTTCAATGCCTTGGTTTACTAAAAATATCAATTTTTTTTCTTCAGGAGATTTGCCAGCTCATTGGAGTATCGAAGACAAAGGAAAGTTTTTGAACGAAGTGAAGAACTTTTATTGGGATGACCCCTACTTATTCAAATATTGTCCTGATCAAATATTTCAAAGATGCATTGCGGACAATGAGGTAAGTAGTGTCATTAAACTTTGTCATTTTAAGGCATATGGGAGTCATTTCTCGTTAAAAAAGATGACTGCAAAAATCTTAAAAAATAGATTTTATTGGCCCACCATGTTCAAGGACACGTATGCATTCTGCAAAACTTGTAAAAATTATCAAAAAGTTGATATTGGTCAAAAAAATTTGCTTTATAATTCTCAACTCCATTTATTTCCTAAAAAACTAAGATCAAGATGGAGCGGTCCATGTATTATAAAACATCTGTATCTTTATAAGGCCTTTGATATTGAGAATCCAAAGAATGACAATGTTTTTAAGGTAAATGGACATCGTTTGAAAGCATACTTTGAAAATTTTCCTAGTGAAAATGAATCCATTGGTTTGAATGATCCTGTACATAAAGGTTGATTATTTTGTTTTTCTCACATTGTTTTTGTGTTTATTTTTTGTGTGACTCTTGTTTTGCTAGTCTCTCTCACCCTGGTCAAATGGCGAATAACGGTACTCCGTGACTTAAGTTGGTTCTTTTAGTTTCCTATAATAACTGATACTTTATATATTTGTGCAATTCTTTGCTCTTTCTCCCTTCTTTGAATCTCTTCTCCAATTCTCATTTGAAAATGGACACCACTCTTGAAAAATTAAAAAAGTACTTTCCCACTTTACCTTAGAATGCGATTACAAAAATTTACCGAGCTAGGTGTGCAAGATTGAAGTTGTTAATGAATCATGCAATTCCTGAAGATATTCACTGGCTGATTGAAGCAAAGGTTTGATTATCAGGTGATTCTTCCAATTCTTTCATTTCATACATGCCTAGAATAGGTAAAAGCACCTTTGCAAAGAAACGTCGTGCAAAACGACTGAAAGTTTGTCACATATGTGCCAGATGGACTTGTAATGCAATATGTCGTTTTTTAGGAATGATATCTGTAAACCGTGAAGATAAAATACAATTCATTAAGGAAGATATTCGCTGGCTGATTGAAGCAAAGGTTTGATTATCAGGTGAGTCTTCCAATTCTTTCATTTCATACATGCCTAGAACAGGTAAAAGCACCTTTACAAAGAAACGTCGTGCAAAACGACTGAAAGTCTGTCACATATGTGCCAGATGGACTTGTAATGCAATATGTCGTTCTTTAGGAATGATATCTGTAAACCGTGAAGATAAAATACAATTCATTAAAGATGGCCTGAGTAAGGGGTCTTTAGATAATCTTCTATTGACTCTTAAGACGCATCTTAGTGGAGATGTGCATCGTGCAATTCATGATTTATGGCCCATTTTCATAAAAAAACATAATTGACTTAGTCTTAGGAATCTTACTAAAAAAGATCCTATTTGCCAGTTTTTAAAAAAATTGGATGGGAAGCCTATCCCGACCCATAGAGGACGTTTAAGCCGTTCTTGGATGTAAAACCAAGGAAAGATGTGAGCCACAATCACAACTACAATTTGAGTCTTAGTTTGTAAAAATTTATGTCTTTTGGTTTTATTAATAGCATAATATTTTTTCTGTTTTGTTATTTCTTATATTTGTTTAAGTGTGTTTCAAGTTTGTCAGTGTAAGTTGTTTTAGGTGATGTCTTCTAAACCCTATCTTTCTACCTTATGACATTGATGACAATGTCTCGTTTTGGTTAGGGGGAGAGGGTAGTAGTTGACATTAAAAAAAAACTTACTAAGTGTTTTTGCTATTATTAAAACCATTTGACAAAACTGTTATTAGGATGGCAGAGTAAGGAGGAATTTTATTGACTCTTGAGACGCATCTTAGTAAATAGTCTTATCAAGGCCTATTAGAATACTTCTTGAAATATTCAAGTTTACAAACTCTCGCATTGTTATCACTTGATTCTGCCCATATACTCATTTAACAAGTATTCTTAAACCTTCATTTTCACACACACACTTTAACATATGATTGTGGGTTGCACATTGAATTATTACATTATTTATGTTCTTCTGTTAAAGGTAACAACTAAGGGAAAGGGATAGCATATAATTTGTAAAAAAAAATGATGATAATAAAAATGTAGATAAGTTTGGTTTCGTAGCCTCCCTAACCTAAGAAATTAAGCTCGAATGGATGTTTTAACACCTAATACCCTAAAGTCAACTCACTTGGGAGCTATTGGTCCAAAGCTTGTTACATGGGTTAAGGAGAAAAGCTTAAGGGAATCAAACATTGCACTATCTACGTATCAGTATCTGCAACCCGAGTTACTAAGCTCGTAGGGGTGTCTCAACACCTAATACCCTAAGACCAACTGGTCTGGGAGTCATTAGCCGAAAGCTCGTTACATGGGTTAAAAATGCATTGTGTTTTAAGTTATATGTATATATATTAAAAAAATAAAAAAAAAAGAAGAAAAAGATAATAATCCCAACTCAATGAAGTTAACCTTAAACATTAGAACAAAAAAAATTTTGTTTTCTTCCAATAAAAGCCTCATCATCTATATTTTCATACATTGAGCACATAAAAAGAAAGATTTATTAATATTTTGTTTAAGAGGTATTGAGCAAATATATAAATTTAATGAAAGTTTGTTTATCTGGATAGATTAATGGAAGTTGAATGATGAAGGCCTTACTTTATGGAATTTGCAAATTGTTTTTCTATTTTAACGCTTTGATTACTAGGGACTAGTAATAAGCTGGTTGGGGGTTGTGATTAATACTTAAAAGTGCATTTTTATCAAGGTTTTATATCATCATTATGCACTTGAAGTATCAATAACTCCTTAACTAAAGCATGTTTTATAATAACAAGTCTGATACCATAAGATACCTTTAATTTATGGTAAATGTTCATCTTAAATGCAGGCCTATCATATAAATAAAAGGATTGATTGATGAGTTTAAGTACGGAAATTGAAAGAACAAAGAGAGGGTCAAACTTAGAAAAGAGATGTTGGTTCAGTCTAAACTGGAACACTGTTTGGCCATTGGGTCATATCTGGAGCTGTAGATCTTGGATTTAGGTATGTCTTTATGGATGGAAAGCTAAGACATAGGCCTAAAATTTTCATGTGGAGTCCAAGATTTAAAAAGGCCGTTTTCAAGTCCAAATTGTAGCAACAACGGAGAAGTCTGAATCTGTCCTGCAGCCCGGACACTATTCAGTGTTCAGCCCATATCTTGAGTTCTAGAAGTTCAAATGACCTCAATGTTTTTTTTCCTGGAAAGCTAAGACAATTTTCTAGAACTTTCATGATTTAAGTTTGTTCAATTATGACGTTATCAATGATGTTTTTAGCAGACAAGAAGTTATGGATTGTCACCAAGTCAAGATGTGGCCACTCACTCAACAATTAGTCAACAAATCAATAGTTTTGAATTTTGGCCTATAAAAGAAGGCATTTGCCATGTATTTAGGCATCTTGGTTTTCAGATGAAGATCATGCTCTTGCTCTCTCTTTATATTTTGTAATGCTTAAGTTTTGCTTATATTAATCTATTGCTTATGCTTTTCATTTCCATTCCTTGTTTATTTATGTTTCTCTCTTTCATTATGTTTAGCTAAGTTTATCATGTCAAGGTGAAAAGGCTACACTAATGGTGTAAGAATAAGTATAATATAAACTCAACATGGACCTTAATGTTTGATACTAACATGTTTTATATTTGTTATCTTATTAACTTTTAATACTTTGCTTCTTAAATGGTTAATCTAGATTTATGTTGTATAACCCTTGGTACAACAAATACTTGGCACTTTCATAGCCCAACCGTATGGTATAACCGACATCTGTGCTATGAAATGAACTTGATTTGTTGTTAACATAAGTTATAATCATAAATGTCTAACAACATTTACAAGTATTAGCATTATTCGAATAAGATAACTAATGCAATCATGTTAACAATTTATAATCTGATTGGAACCTCCTTTGTATGTGGTTTCGAGTTGAGTAATAAAAAGAATTTATACTATACTTGTTTGAAATACCATTAGTGGATCCTCTAACCTTGACAATTATTTTATCCTTGTTTAATCCTTATATCAATATCACATCTCAAAGCTCTCTTTAACTTGTTATTGTTGTTGTTGTTGTTTATAATTCATATAGTTAACCTCCCTGTGGTTCGACCCCGGTCTTGTCGGGTTATTTATTACTTCAATACTCTTGCACTTGAAAGAAGACATCAATCTTTTGATCGTGTCATAAGATATACCTCGCATCCCCTTTGTATCAGTTTCCTAGCTCTCATTGCCGAAATAATACAACTTGGTATGATTTTTCTTTCTCCCCTGAATATCGCTCTCCTCTCATCAAGTCTCTAAAAAGTCATTGTTTTTGCAAAACAATCTATCTGGACTTTATACTTACCCAATCAATCCATGCCTAAAATTACTTCAAAATTATACAATTTTAGTGGCAATAAATCTACCCTCATTTCTAACCAATGAATAATAACCTTGATTTTTTTTATATACAAAATCAATATTCACAGTTTCCCCTAGAAGCGTACGAATAGTAAACCATTTATCTACCTTATTGAGACATTTTCCTAGTTTCTCTACTATCTGATTCACCAAAAAAGAATAGGTAACCCTGAAATCAATCAATGCATATACAAACTGAGAATTTACTTGAAGCATACCTGCCACAACATCTGAAGCATCTCTAATATCCTCTTGCGTCATATTATAAACCTTGCCAGGAGTCCTGGTATCTTGCACTCTTACCCTGCCTCTAATCCCGCTGGCCCCTAACTGAGCGGGCCTCACTGGTCTGTCCATAGTGATGGAATGTTGTTAGCTTTGAGTTTGAGCTTGTTGTCTTTGCAAAAACTCCCCCTTTCAAGGACAATTTCTCTTCCAATGTCCCCGGGCCCCATAAAAATAACAGCCTCGCCAGGCATCATCGAACAATCACCTGGATGCCTCTTACTACACCAACCACACTCGGATACATAGCAGGTTTATGTTCTAATCCTCCCCTGACAGCACTATCTCTTGTACCATAATGTTCCCTGGTCGAACTCGCTCCTACACTTTGAGCAGATCTAACAGTTGTCCCAGTCCCTTTCTTAAACTGACTAAAGAGCCCTTTCCCTTTCTACGAAAAGGGAGATCTTTTGGTAGTAAACTCAACCTTTTTCTGCTTCTCCAACTCTGATTTGCCTTGCTGGCTCTCTTTCATACAAGTCTTTAAAGCCTCAGCTGCATCAATCAACTTTCTCATAGTCTCAAATCTGTGAGGGATCAATGCATGTTTCTAAACCTATCGTAATCCATCTTGCATTTTTTGTATCTGATGCTGCTCGGTCGGAACAATATATAGAACAAACATAGAGAGATCATGGAATCTCCTCTCATACTCCAATACAACCATATCCCCTAAGTCAATGTCAAAAACTCATGTGCTTTAATTTTCTAATACTGGTAATAATAGTATTGGCTCTCAAACTGTGCTCGGAACTCAGCCCATGTCCAAGATAACAATTGGGTGGCAAATCTTACCCGCAACTCTTGCGCCACTTTAATCTCCTCTAAAGAATCTTCAACCTTTCAAATTCACCTTACAGCAATCTTAGCATCAACCTCTTAAAAAAAAAATCACAGCCCATCTATTTCATACTTTTCATTGTCCGAACTAGAGCAACCACACTATCAGTGGATGTTGTCGCTACCGGAGCTGCCTGTGGCACGGGAACTGCTGGAGCTGACACATGGGACATACCTTCAATAACAGCCCTAACAATATAGGCTAAAAACCTTGGATCAGCCTATGATGATGGTACAATAGTAGGCACTATTACTAGTGGATAGGGTATGGTAGCAAGCATTGTCTATGATGGCATTATTAGAGGTATTACTCTCTGACCCTGATGGCCAGGGCCTTCTAACGGTACAGTTCCTGCTGGAATACCCTGAAGTCCTCGCACCTATATCACTAGTTCATGAGATGCAGTATCTATCAGGAGATCCTCCCTCTGTCAAGCATCTGTCTGTAAATCCTGACCTCTATCTCGTCTTGAGAATGGTTTAGTCTTGGCTCCCTACTATGTGGTAACCATCCTACAATAATTCATTAACCATCAAAATCTCGTTCCACATCCTGAACCTAAACCAGGATAACAAAATGGCTCTGATACCAAAATGTCACGACCCAAAAAAAACATATTTATTTATAAGTGTTAATTTTTATTTGGTTCAAATTTTTTTCTTTTTTCTTTTTATCGAGGTTAACAATTTAAAACTATTAACCAAGGGTTTTTCTTTTTTTCATTTCTTAGAATAAAGTAAAAACGACATCTTTTCTGTTAGGAAAAAAACAAAAAAAAATGTGTTTAAGGACATTTTTGTCCTTTCACACAATGTTTTTTTATATATATAATTACTAGACTCATGGAGATTTTAGTCTTTTTACATTGGATAATTATTTTTTTTATTAAAAAATATGTTAGTGTGTGCTCATTATGCGCCAATGAGCTAGTGATTATTGTGTCATTTAGGCGGCACGTGCAACTTTTCCCAATAGTTAAACATGCCCTTCCACAGCGTCATTGAAATCGCCATTGTATCATCTTTCTCCTGGTATTGCTCATGACAACAGATGATGGATAGTTTGTCACCGGTAGTCCTTTTTTTTTCCTTATTTTTTATCTCCTACTTGAAAAAGTAAATGTGTTGCCCTCTTTATTTTTAGTATTTCAATTTCACTTATTATTCTTTTGATTTTTTATTTTTCTTCTTAACCCTTTTCTAAAATTTTTGTTTTTATTTCAATTTAATCCATCAATTATAATTTTTCATATATTATTTTTTCCAATATGACCCTTATTTTTTTGATTTTTATTTTTTGGTCTTTTTTTTCCCTTATTTTCTCTCTCCTACTTGAAAAAGTAAATGTGTTGCCCTCTTTATCTTTGGTATTTCAATTTCACTCATTATTCTTTTGATTTTTTATTTTTCTTCTTAACCCTTTTCTAAAATTTTTGTTTTTATTTCAATTTAGTTCTTCAATTATAATTTTTCATATATTATTTTTTCCAACACAACCCTTATTCTTTTGATTTTGATTTTTCTTCTTTTTCCTTTTGTTAAAGTTTTATTGGTTTTCAATTTCATCCTTTAATCAAAGTTTATGTTGTATTATTTTTTTTTTGATTTAGCCCTCATTCTTTTGATTTTCTTTTTCCTTTGTTAAAATTATTTTTCTTTTCAATTTAACCCTACAATTAAAAATATTTGGTTGACCTTTAATTTATTTTTTATTTCAATTTTCACCATCACTCTTTTAATTATTATTTTTTTGTTTTAGATCCTTTTATGTAATTGATTTTTGTTTTCTAGTTTCATATTTTGGTATTTAATTTGTTAGGGATTGGACTTCATGGTTGCCCTCTAAGTTATTTTTTTTTCTATTGGTGGTGTATTTGATCTAATGACCTTAGTCATGAATTTGAAAAGTTAATGCGGTTGAACTCTTTTTTTTTTCATTTTCTTTTTCAATTTCATCATTTTACATTATTTTAAAAAAAAAACGGCTGGTTTCATAGTTATCTTCAATTTGTTTTCAATCGCTTAATCTCGGTCTCATACCCTAGGCTATGAGTTTTGTGCGTATTTAATTTTTGAAGATATTTTTTTTATTCACCTATAATTGTTTTTCTTATACATATGAACTTTATTTTTAAAAATAATAAATATTTAATTTTAATAATATTTCTAATATGTTCGGCCTTGCATAATTTTTTTTCCTTTTATTATATTCAACTAGTTTCATGTGTGCTTCTATTTCTATTATATTTTATTAATTTTAATAAAAAAAAAGTTAGTAAACAAAATCTAGTAAATATCTCATTTTAAGAGATTAAATTTCTTAATCTACACCTATCTCTTAATTTTTCTAATTTCTCTTTTAGTTATTGTTAACGACTTTTTTCATTTATTTACATAGATGGTTATCTATTTATTTAGTTAGATGCTTATATAAGCCTTTTGATTTACACTTTGATTTTTTACGTAAAAAAAACATATCAAAATAGCTTGCATATCCTTTTCTTGAAAGAAAAAAAATATACAACCCATGACGGAGCGCAAGTCAAATAGATAGTGAATTATAAGAGATTGATCATTAAATTTTTAACAAAATGATATAATTAAAAAAAAATAAGTATGAAAAAAAAATAGGTGTTATTATACAAAAAAAAAACTAAAAGAGATTAGTTTATTACTATAGCATATGAGAGAGAACACTCTGGATTTACATAATACTACTCTTTTTTTTCGGTCCTTTATTTTTCATTTCAGTGATCAAATTTTTTTTCTTTTACATTAGATTATTTTTGGATTGGGTTTTGTTCTTTTGTTTTGGTTGGCTTGATATTGGATGCTCTTGATGTTGAAAAATAAAATCGACTCGTAGTTGTTGCTCAATTTGGTGAAATTAAATTAAAACAATTGAAGTTATAGGGATTGAGTTTGAATAGTTGACAGGTATTGATCTCTTTTTCTTGCAAACATCAAGGATTGAATTGTAAGGTCATGGGATAGATTAAACCCTTTTTCTTTTTTTGTTCCATCAATTTTTTTTTTTCAATTTGATCCTTTCACATTGATTTTTTTTTTTATATTGGACTTGATGTTTTTTTTTTTGCCTAAATATGGAGATCCCACATTATCAAGAAAAAAAATTTCAATGCACATCTTATGCTCGGTTTTACAAAATAAAATACAATTATATTAATCTAGAACAATTAAGACATGGGAGATCAAATTTGAAAAAAAAAACAATCCAATGATTGAAAAAGATGGGCAAGGAAACTTAACTAGCGTATGTGGGAAGAGGTTGTCGTGCTTTGGTGGCACATACAGCCTCTTCTGGTATCTCTATATTACATTCTGTGTTTTTTTAGAATAGTCTTGACAAGAGTTGTCAAATAGTATGGTGCACGTTCACAACGGAGCGATGGTGTGACTCTGACAACCTTTTCTTTCTTATCCTCCTTCTTTTTCTCTCTCTTCTTCTTGGAATTCATGTTTATCTGCCAAATGTGAAGGTGTCTTGTCATTTTAATTTTTTATCAAATTCGATTCTCGTTCTTTTGATTGTTGTTATTTTTGTTTTGAATCCTTTTTTAATTTTTTTTTCCAGTTTTGTCTCTTAGCATTTGGTTTCAATTAATTTTATATAAAATTTGATCCTCATTTTTATTGTTATTTATATTTTAAATCCTTTTCTTGATTGGTTTTTTTTTAATTTCATCCATTAATATTTGGTTTCATCTTAGTTTTTATGTCAAATATGGTCCTCATTCTTTTAATTGTCTTTTTTGTTTTGTTTTCGATCTTTCTTTTTTATTGATTTTTATTTATAATTTCATCTCTTAGCATTTTGTTGATTGAGAATTTGTCTTCATATTTTTTTTTTCAATTTTCTTTTTATAGGGTAGCTTTGGCCTCCTTACCTAATGTTACGGATTTGAAAGATTAACCCGAGTTGACTTTGGTTTTTAATGTCCTTTTTCATAATTGATTTTTTTTTTAATTTTATCCTTTGTTATTGGGTTGGTTAGAGGTTAGGCTTCGTGATTTTTTTTCTTTTCTCTTTATGGAGTTATATCGATCTCATATCTTGAGTTGCAAACTTAGCAAGTTAATTCGAGATGACTTGGGGTTTCTTTGTTGTTTTATTTAAATGATTTTTTTTCTATTTCACCCTTCAATATTAAATTAGTTTTGAGAATTGATCTTCGTAATTTTTGTTTAATGTTTTTGCTACAAGGTTATATCAATCTCACGATCAGGTAATAGATTTGGTTGGTTGATTCAGGGACTCAAGTCAGGTTATTGTGATTTTTAAAAATTGATATTTTTCAATATTTTTCCTTTAAAATTTAATTTATTCTGAATATAGTTTTAAATTTATTTATTTTTGCTTTTTATGGGGTTATCCCATCTCATTTAATTTTTGATTTGTTATCAAATAAGATCATGAATACCTTTTAAGAATATAAGGGGGTATCTTTCCATAATATTGGCAAGCATATATTATTTGCAATTAATCAATATCATTTTTCTTGTTTATTTTTGTTTATTTATTGTCGTTCCTTTTTTTTTAATAATATTGTTAAATTAATCAAGCTTATTAGAACCTAGTTGAATCAATGACCCGAGTCTCATGTTTTTCTTTCTTTTTAAAATGCTAGCGTCGCCCGAGTATTATTTTGTATGTTAAAATACATCTAGTCAGGCTCATGACATAGCACGGGACATCAATCTTGTGAATTACTATGATAAAACCCGTTCACTTTTAGTTAATAGTTTATAGTTAATTTACTAGATAATTCCTTGCGCTGCGCTGCGGCGGGATCAAAAGAAATTATAAGTAAAAAAAATAACGTTTAAGCCAAGAAAAGTTCTATGATGATGTCATTAAAGTCAAACATAAAACCTCTTGACTAGACTTTTTGTTTAGCTCGAGATTCATATTAAACTATATAAGAGTTGCTTCGGCATGACCCAGTTAACTTTGAGGGTTAAAGAAAAACTCGAATGACTTGTAGAAACGTGTTTTGACTTTAAAAATATTTTTAAAATGACATCTTTTCTTAAAAAAATATTGAGACGATGACGTATTGGATCAACTAGGTCATCTCATCTAACCCGTAACATGAGTCATGAACTTTATTGAGTTTACTAAATTTTTTAAATTGTTTTTATTTAATTCTATGATTAAAAAAATAGGCGCTAACAAAACCAAGCACCTACTCAATACTGGGATATTTTTCTAAATCCATGATAACCCCATAAAAAGTAAATCAAAATAAATTATAAAGTCTAATTCCTAATAATTATGTTTTTTTTTGTAATTATTTTTTATTTAATAATAAGATTAAAAAAATAGATGCTCAAAAAACTGAGCATAAACTCAATGCTGGTAAGTTTTTCTAATATTGCTATAACCTTGTAGAAAGTAAATAGAAATAAATCATGAGGTTCAATTCATAATAATTATGTTTTTTTCTCCACAACTATTTTTTATTTAACAATATAATAGATCATTTTTTATTTAATAATATCATAGAAAAAAGTAGATTATCATAAAACTGAGTACGAACACAATACTGAGATTTTTTTTTCCGAGACCATGATAATCTCATATAAAGAAAACTGAAATAAATAACATTGTTTAATTTTTGATAAATCTAATATTGAAATATATGAATAAAAATATTAAAAAAATAAAAGAAAAAAAGTATATTTAATGTTCTAATGAACAATAACATATGAAGAAAGCAACAATGATTTTCCATTCTCATTTAGGTTTTCTTAATATTAACAGTAACATGTGAGGAGGATGTCCTCAATTTGGACATGAATTGTTTTTTTTTTGGTAATTTTTAATTTTTTATATTAAAATTTTTTAATATTTTTAAATAATTTTGATACATTGATGTGAAAAATAAATTTTAAAAAATAATAAAAATATTATTTTCTTAGATTTTCAATTAAAAACTACATTAAAAATCAACTATGCCCAAAATGCAAAACACTACATTAGTCTTTGCTAATATGGTTCTCTCCGAGTCTAAAGTTGTCCACGAATATGACAATCACTAGCCTGAATATGAACTATTCAATCATAGTCAACACAATAATTACTGCAAATCATTCAAAAAGAAATCATCATTATGTTTTTTATGGAAAAAGTCTTGGAAAAAATAACATGTAATTAGCATTCCTATACCGAACCAGCTATCATCATGAGAAAAAAATAAATTCTCTCGAAACCCGAACCTGCACCATAATTGTGATTATAAGTTCAATAATTTTACTGTTTCACAAAGCAAAACTACCATCTATAAAAAAAAATTCAGAGTTAATTATAAGAACATCCTTGATCAGGCGACGCAAGCATTTAAAAAAAATAAAAAAAAAATCCGACACTGGTTTATTGACTTAACTAGGTTTTAATATACTTGATTAATTTAATAATATTATTAAAATAAAAAAAAAACAATAAATAAACAAAACTAAGCAAGAAAAATGATATTGATTAATTGTGAATAATATATGCTTGTCAATACCATGAAAAGATACCTTTTGTATTCTTAAAAAATATTCATGATCTTATTTGATAACAAATTAAAAATTAAATGAGATGGGATAACCCCATAAAAAGCAAAAATAAATAAATTTAAAACTCTATTCTTGATAATTTAAATTTTGAAGGAAAAAATTGAAAAAATATCAATTTTAAAAATCACAATAACCTGACTTGAGGCTCCTGAGTCAGTTAGCCAATCAAATTTACTATCTTATCCTGAGATTGATATAACCCTGTAGCAAGAACATTGAATAAAAATTACAAAAATTAATTCTCAAAACTAATTCAATATTGAAGAGTTAAATAGAAAAAATTCATTCAAAAACTATTTTGAAAACAAATTTATTTATATTTATATTTTTTAAAATTAAATATTTCCCTATCTTTTATATATTTGTTTATTCTACCATGAAATATTAACCAAACAAAAATTAAAAAAAAATGAGAAGCAACAAGAGTAACCTTCCCGAAATTGCCTAGGACTACATATGTGAACCACATAAGAATTATTATTAAATATACCAAAAAACTATACTCTTATCTCTCACATAAAATCAGACTCATCATTAAAAAACTTTATGAATGTGACTTTTGTATGATAGGATAAGTAATGATATTATTCCTCATGTGTCGCGTGCTTATTTTCGATCAATGCTAAAAGCTATCATCATAACATATATATATATCATGGAGGAGGACACTGTCCAAGTCAAGCATTATTAGCTAACCACAAATTGGCTAAAGGGAGAGGGAGAGGTGTGGTGCGACCCCCACATGGACATGATTCAAGAAGCAAGATCTTAAGCATAGAGGTTTTTTCTCAAAAAAAAAAAAAAAAAAAAAAAACCAAGCAGACAAACTTCTGCATCCTTCCCTACAAAGAATATGTGAGGAAAGTAAATACATGAGATGGGATGTTGAAGATAATTGTGTTTTTAAAATATTTTTTATTAGAAAATATATTAAAATAATATTTTTTATTTTTTAAAATTTATATCTGGACATGATTCAAGAAGCAAGATCAACTCTAGAGGAGGTGTAATTCAACTAGTCAGACTCTAGATTTGTTCAATAGAATAACTAGTTCGAGTCCCATAAATATCAGGGTCACTGGAGACTTGCATGGTCGTTAACTTCATGATCCGTGTGATTAGACGAGGTACATACAAGCTGATCCGAACATCCATATTAATAAAAAAAAAAAGTAAGATCTTAAACATAAAGGGTTTTTCTCACCCAAAAAAAAAAGTTTGAAGCAGACAGATTTCGGCATCCTTCCCTACGAGGACATGTGAAGAAAGTAGACATCTCGTAAAGTGTTGTACTAATTATTTTTAAAATATTTTTTATTTAGAAATATATTAAAAAAATATTTTTTTATTTTTAAAATTTATATATTTAACATCGCATATCATAGAAATATAAAAAATTAAAATAAAATTAATTTAAAATAATCAAATTTCAATGAAAAGATATGAAAACTCAGAGCCACTTTCCTAGTCGTCGGATGAAAAAGGCCATTTTCCTTTATTTTAAGCACTCGCACGGGTGTGTGTCCTTTGCGAATCATGAGTTGTCCCCATTTCTTGATAAGGATTCTGTGCTTTGCAGGACCAGAAGGGATGCACGTGCAATGACCCTTACAGTTTTACCTTCTCCAAGTTCCTTTGCCTTTTTGCCTTCACGACATGAAACATGAAAACTCAGTGCCTTTTTTCTTTAATATTATGAAGCTTGCTTTAGTATGCCGAGACGAAGTTTATTGCTCTAATTTATTTAAAACTTCGCTTTAAAAAAAAAAAAAAAAAGAGGCAAAGATTTCATGAGCTTTTTAAACAAAGAAAAATCTCAAATTAACATTGTATTTCGATTGCTTCATTTATTATTATTATTATTGTTGTTATTTATGCAATTAAATTTAATATTTTTATTGTTGCATCCAATTTATCATCTGGGTGGTAGCTACTGCTATGTATAATTATTTTTTTAATTAATATGGATATTTTAATTAATTTTATGAATTCTAAAATTAATAATTATATAAATTTTTAGTGCGTTAATAATTAAATAGTTTAAAATTAAAATTATTAAAAAAATGAACTTTTTAATTTCAAGATTTTACGACTTTTCAGACAGTAGACAGTAGAAGGGTTACTGATACGCATAATTAATACAGGACAAAGTGGTAACGTGTGTGAATGACCAAAATGTTCCAATCCTAGAAAAGAGCACCCCATGCAGTAATTAGCACCGATCTTTCTTAATTGAGAGGCAGAGCTTCACGTGCGAGTAGTCAAACATAGGCATGGCTCAGCTATATAGCCCTAGCATGGTCCTCATGAGAAAACATGTCATATGAATTTTGAGCGAAAATAAATTTTTATTTATAATATAGAATCCGATTAGCTTGTATGCATCTAATAATTAATAATCATTCAAGTTTTTTTAAATAATTATAAAAAAATTCAAATTTATAATCATTATAAAGCAAATTCAAGACCCGGCATTATAAAATGATAGCAAAAAAATTAATAATTTTAACATAAATAACTCTACAATATAAGGGTCAATGCTAATCCCCTCTCGCTCTTGATTTTTTTGCAGTACGTGGGATTGGAATTAGAATATCTATATATTGATATGATCATGTTCTTTGGTGAGGGAAATGCAAGCTTCTCTTGATTATCCTCTTCTATGTGATATTTTGGGTGCTGCTCATCTTAGAGCTTAGCTTCTGTTGATTTTTCCAAATTATATATATAAAAAAATCACCCATGGCCATATTCCTCCTACGTTGCAAACAAAGCCAAGTCTGTGTGTAAATCTTTCCAAATTCTTTGTCAGGTGGAAGGGATCAGCTTCACTACG
>Ga0325414_1003344_pt1 | contig 16623 bp, 9 predicted proteins | sample PopdelMetagenome_8_FD_206183 | JGI IMG/M metagenome (GOLD analysis project Ga0325414, IMG submission 206183) | Populus deltoides microbial communities from Bellville, Georgia, United States - Leaf-PdKOR-R3 | ecosystem: Host-associated > Plants > Phyllosphere > Phylloplane/Leaf | place: USA...
TTTTGCGTATTATCATTCAAAAAAGTCTTAAAATTAGAAAGATTGTTTGTCAGTCATTAAATTTGTTTAAAATCAAAGTGTTTGTTCCACTACTAATTATTTCCCATTTGAAATTGTTTATGATTTTAAATTAAGTTTAATTCATTTACCTGTTGATGAATGGATAAGTTTTGATGAGAGTAGAGAAGCACAAGTGATAAAGACACTCCAATAGAGCGTTTGACAACATATAAAAAAGAATAATAACCAAATTGTAACCAAAGCTAATAAAAGGTGTTGACATGTTATTTTTTAACCAGGTGATTGAGTTTGTATGTATATGTGTAAAGAGAGGTTTCCATCCCATATGAGATCTAAATTGAAGCCAAGAGGAGATGGTCTACTCCTAGTTCTAAAGAGAATCAATGATAATACCTGTAAAATGAATTTTTTAATTGTGTATGGTATTAATGATACTTTAAATATTTTTTATCTTTCTCTGCTTGATGTAAGTGATTATTAAAGATCAAATCCTTTTAAGGAGATGATAAATGATGCAAATCAGCTTACAACATCAAGGGATCCATTAGAGATGTCAATTGGACCAATTATAAGGTTAAAGGTCAATAAGCTCAAAGAGGCACTTAATGGGCTAGTTTATAATATTTAGCTCAAGACAAGCTTCAAATCATCTACTTGTGATGATGATCAACTTAATTAATTTAATTCATGTAAAAGAAGGGGTTGATATATGAGCTTGAATATTTTAGCAATTTAAGCTTCTAAATAGAGAGAATAGAGAGGTGGAAACTTTTCTTAATGCTACAATGATGTTTTGGAAGCTTGGAGTTTTCATACCATACAAGGAATCTTTATTTTCTATGGACAAATAGGTGGTAGAAAATAGAGGAATTAATTGTCAAAGTTTCTTTGTTTATTTAGAAACTTAAAATCAACATCAACTATTATAATAATTCCTAAAGTCTCAATGATACAAGGGTTGGCAACAAGGCTTTTTGAGCGAGTGAGAGATTCAGCCTTTGTATTTTCTAGTTCATTGCATGTTGCATTAGTATTTTAAATATAAGACTTGGGTTTTTGTTTAAATTTTATGTTTTGGGCTTTATTTCACATATTTTAGGTTATATTTAAATTGAGTTTAATGCTAGCTATTAGTCCATTAGAGTTAAGTTTATTTTGACTCTTTAAATACTTTTTTTTAAGGGTTTATTTTTTTTTTAATTTTGAAATGCATTGACTTTGCTGCATATCATGTTCTTTGTAGAACTATCTGAGACTTATCAAAGATGGATTATCTCTATCATGTTTTACTTTATATATTATGATTCCTTAAAATAATTGAGTTCAGGTCTTCATTCCAATAATTTATTCAAGAGTTATGTTAGCATTATTTGTAAAATTTGAAAGTTTTTTTGTTGAAAACAATTAAATCGATTTTCATTGGTTATAGAACTCAAGGGAAGGGAGAGAAGGAAAGGCCTTTTTTATTTCTAATTTTTTTTCCGTTGTCTTTTCTGTGCCTAAAATATAGAAGAAATTCATGTGTTATGAGAGGATAAATTAATTTTCAAAATCTTCGTTTTATTTCCCATGCCCTTGCAGCGCAAAAACATCACGAAAGAAAATTCTTGGAGCCACCAGTACAATACTGCATGAGCTTGTATATATATTTGTAGGCTGGCAAAACGTTCTGAAATTGAAGAACACAATTATGCATGTGTTCCTGTGTAGAGAGAGGTTATGAAATGATGGATAAATCATAAATGCCATAATTTACAAAAATGGGCCCTCACAGGACTATACATGAAGACACCCTAAGTGCATATGTTTTCAACATATTCTGATGCAGAATGGCTTTAAATTAATGATGACAACGAAGAAGCTGTAATTTATCTAAAGAGCATTTTGAGTTCCTCAATCCTAGCGGACCTGACTTCCTCGTCGGTGAGGGCACCGGCAATCATTCTCTGCTTCTTTGCCTGAACTTGCTGCAGGCGTTCCTCAACTGTGCTCTGTCACAGTGGTCGATGGCAAAACATTTGATTAGCAGCTAAGAAAGTGGAAAAGACAAGAATTTATGAGCAGAGGCAAGATGACACTTGATAATACTCGTTAATGGACCTTTTTGCCAATCGAACTCCTGGCTACTTCAATTAAATGGTTGCCTAAGTTCGTAAGGTACTTGTTAATGAACCACTCAGTCACACAACATCACAAGTTCGTAATTGTATCTCAGCTGCCTCGAGAAACAACTCGAAAATGCCTCTATCAGGAGCTTTAGAGTCACTGAGATTTTTTTTTGGCTGTTCCAAGGCTTGAGCCTAATCCTCCTCAACTAGGTTCAGCTCACCCACTTTTCCCCATGGTTTTATTTTGTTCTCAATAATGCTTGCCCTGGATTACTTTGGTTCCTAAACTAAACTATAGATGAGTGTATCTTCATCAATCCGGCAAAATATAAATTAAACTAAATCACATTTCTGATCCAAATCTTCACATATTCCAACTAGAAATTTGACGAGAACCCAAAGAAAATCCAGAGTATAATCTAACCTCAACAATGAATCTTCTAACAAAAACTGTTCGCTTCTGTCCTATCCGATGGATTCTCATTATTGCTTGCTCCTCGACTGCAGGATTCCACCATGGATCCTACATATTTTAAAATAACAGATCTTTAAGATAAAGGTGGGAAACTCTTTCCTTTATGAAAAGAAATTCAGATATGAAAATGTACCATTAAGAAAACATTTGAGGCTTCAGTAAGATTCAGGCCTACGCCACCAGCTTTTAAAGACATCAATAATACCTGAGATATAGGAGTTAGGTATGACGATAATTGGTTAAGAAAACTATTAAACCATCGAGAGCTGCAAAGACATCAAATTCCGGAAGGTAATTAACAACCACAGGCACTTGAAACTGCTTACCATTTTTTCCCTGGTTTCATTGAACTCCTTCAAAGTCCTCTCTCTCTGCTTCTGTGCAAGTTTTCCATCAAACCTTAAGAACCCAATTCCTCTCCTTTTCAATGGGATCTCTAAAAGATCCAAAAATGAAGTCCACTGGCTAAAAACAATGCTCTTTTCACCAAAGCCTGATCTATGGATATGTTCCAAGCATTCCAGAAGCTTGGAAACCTTTGAAGACTCCTTCCAGTCATTCTCAACATCAACCTGGAACTTACCCTCTGTTGGGCATGCTATCAGGTCATTTGCTTTCAGAGAAGTTCGACAGATTGGGCATATCCCTGATATTGGTGTTTGCCAGCAAGAGATGAGACATTCCCTGCACATCCTATGTACACATGGTGTGAGCACGGGGTCATCTGCAGACTCCATGCATATGGGACACTCGGTATTTTCACCCCTCCGGATGCCCTCAACAACCTCTTCAATGTATGCTGGAGTAGGTGCTGATTGCCTTATGGTGGCAGAACTAGCATGGCGGATGGCCTCAACAACCTCTTCAATGCATGCTTCGGTGGCAGCTGACTGCCTTGGAGTGGAAAAATTAGAATTTGTTTCCACAAACCTTCTTGCATACTTGTTCAATTCCTCGTATCGTTGGATATCAGCTCGACTGCACGTTCACCATTTATAAACAAAGAAACAAAAACAGAAAATTCGCTTTCTTTTTAACAAATAAAGGAAAATATCTTCAATTCTAGTCCCACCTCATAACAAGAAATGGGTGGTTGCAACACTGCCTCAGTCGTAGTAGCAGCTCAAGGACAGATGCATAGTTGTGCAGAACCTTGCCCTGAGCAACAAACTCATCAAACTGGACCTGTTCAGATTTAAAAAAACACTCAGTTGAACTCTGTTTCCATCATATATTCAATATAATTCATCCTAATGGAAGGTGACAATAACTAACACTTACTTTTGATCTTCTAAAAAGGGCATCATAAAAATCACGTTCAGCTTCCGATTGTTCACACTTGATTATTTGAATGTCAGTTGGAGGAAGAACAAGTATGGGCCTAAATCAAATGCATCAAACAACAGAATGATGAAAAAGGGTTTTGCTGCGGTAAAAAATAATAATAACAATAAGAAGAAAGGTTGAAAGACCAAGTGTTCACCTTCCCTCCTTATCCTTTGTATCCTTGGTCCTTCTCAACATTAGCGGCCTCAAAATAGCCTTGATCAACTTCAAGGCTCTAGCGTCTCCATTTTCATGCGGTCTTTGAATTAATTTGTTCCACCTATTCCAAAGTCAGACCGTATTATGGACAAAGACATATGAAACTAATCCCAGAATAAATGCCGGAGTAAATGATTAAAGTGCAGTCTAGGTGAAATTTAGAATCTTATTATTTTTTTTACACCAATCAGCAAGGGGCAATGAGCGTGCAGTCCTACCATGGCCAGTTGCACCAAGGCTCAACATGCAAGAAGCACAGAAGGCTGTACAGATCTTCCAAGGTGTTCTGTAACAATAGATGAAGAGATAATTTGTTAATTGCTCAAGCAATGGGCATCCACTTCCTCGATATCTAGGGCACCAAAACCACGATAAATTGTTGAAAAAGAGAGTACTTCTCAAAAGTAGCTACTTAGAAAGGATAACATAAAGCAAGAGGAAAAACATATAGTACTTCTGTGCATCAGCATTTTCAGAGAAAAATGTGCATTAATGAATAAGAAAACAGACCTGAATAGGTGTCCCAGTAAGACACCATTTGCAATATGACGACAATGAAAATGTAGCCTTAGCAGCTAAGGTCTTCCAGGACTTGATGGTATGAGCTTCATCTAGCACCACCCTATGCCACTCAACCCTATTAAAAATGCTGTTCTCCATATCCTGTATCAGATCAAAAGTAGTTTGAAGTTGGGAGAGAAACTACTAGAACAATTACTAAAAGAAAGATGAAATAACTGGTAAAACTACAGCTTAATAATTTAAATCTCTTGATATCCATATGAAATTGATTAATAAATGAAAGAAGTATGTTCTTACATGCTTGTAAGCTTCAGTTAGGACGCCATATGTTGTCAAGACCACATCATATCCAGATATAATCCTGGGGTTATTTGTTTTGTACCCGCCATAGTGAACAAAAATGGAAATGCTTCCTGGCTCTGAATGGGTTTCAAGCTCATCCTGGCATACAAGACCTAATAAGATGTAGAACAAAAGACATAAAAGAATAACAGTATCTCTACAATGTCATATTCAAAGCATCTATCAATTAATTGAATTATTATAAGGAATTATTTTTCTCCTTAGACGTTGTGACACCATAGTTCGAAACATTCTATCTTGTAATCAGAGACTAGAAAAGAGCCAGGGATATTATACATGATTCTATTCATTATCTGACAACATGAGGGAAGAGAATAACCTTCCACTGGCCTAGCAAAGCCATGGGGCAGATAATAAGAGTGCCACCCTTTGCTTTAGGCATGGTTTTTGTGCGGGGATCTTCTATTCTGTTTACTCTTTCTTTGCAGTCAGAGCTTCCTTTGCCTGGTCTTGCTAGTATAAGAGAAATTGTCATCACTGTCTTTCCAAGTCCCATTGCATCAGCTAGTATCTACAGAGGCACTTATCAAGTCAGACAACAACACCACCTCCCCTCAAGAAAATGCACATGCAATGTGTCGCCCACGTGCAAATGAAAGGGAAAATGGGAAGAGTAAACAAGTCGAATCTCAACACAACATAATTATCAAGCAAGAAAAAAAAAATTGTTAGCACAATAATATGAGGCCAAGGCATATTGATCTGAAAATGAGCTGGACAGTTTAGAAACATACTCCCCCTTTTGTCATCTGTGATGCAGTTGGAAATTGAGTAGTGGCTTCCCCAGAAAATATGTTTAAATAAATGCTTGGCGATGAAGCCCTCCTGCATCAAGCATGCTTGGTCAAGTTTCATAATGTTAGCATGTGGAGCATACACTTCATTTGTTTGAAACTACGTACTTGTCCGATATGCGATAAGCTGCCCAACATGGATTAAGAGTTTCTGCTGCTTTCTCAGCTTTATTTCCCTTCTCTGATTCAGCCATCCAATAGAGAGCCTGTTTCTGATATGGTTTCAAATTACAGGTTAGGGTCCATGGAGGCTCCATCTCCTGCACAATTAAAAGAGAATGATTAGGGAAAGATGCTAAAGATGAGATTCGGAGCTATATATTACCTTGATCCTGGAAATAAGAGATTTAAAGCTTTTACCTCCAAGTCATATGTATCTACCGCACCAACAAGTTTATTCAAAGATGACTCAGAGAAAGCTTGTTCATCCTTCTCTTGATCCTGCTGGCATCCTGATCCCCTTTTTACTACATGCAACATAACAGCATCTTCCTCTGGATCCTGTTTTCATCAACAATTTAAGTATTCGCACTAAAATGAATGCACTCATAATTTATCCATATGCTTTAAATAGTTCAGATGCTGGAAACAACATTACTTACAGCTCCATGTTATGAGATAAATTCAGTCATTTCAATAAGATTTAACAGATTTACAGTAGTTCTTTTTGTAAAACTTGGAATGTTAGAAGCAACTTCCATATGCACTATCAAATTCAGGATGTCAAATGCAGTTGCAAGAAGGTTTCAACCATACGGGGCAATACAATGGTAAGGCCAGATGCACTAAATTTTATCCAAGGTACAAAAAGGTGATCTTTAAATGCCAGCTCTTGACATGGCATTTAATTAACCAATAATATTAACCAAAAATTAGATTCATAAGGTACATTTACATTCACAAGAGCAAGTGGAATATAACAAAACAACTCCATTGCTGGACAAAAGCACAGGCATACATACTTCATAGTTGAGGGGTCGCTTTCGAGAGTCAAGTTCTGCAGGACTAAATTCAGCCTGGTTGAACAAGGACAAAAGGTCAAGAATAAAAAGCAAAAGTCACTTAAAAGACTCCAAGAAAATCATAAACTGGTATATAATAGTTAGAATTTAACAATAGAAAGGAAAATAAAAATTAATGATACCTTCTGATATGGTTTCATGTCCAGTAACTTGAACAAAGTAGCAAGGGGGTGAGCTGTAGGATCAATGTTTGGAGGAGCATCTAGCCTCCATGTTGAAATACACAACTCAGTGAATATCGATTGGTGAACATAGAAACTGGCAAACAAATTAACATAGGTACTATGAAAAATCAACCAATGAAGTCAAAATCATTGCCAAACAGATCCAAACTGAAACAATAAGAGGGAAAAAAACAGAATTTTACCTCACATACAACACAACATCCTGCAACATTTGAAGGTTCTCTGGTGCAGCTACACATCGTCCACGAACTCTAACCTTGCCAGAACTCACGAGTGGAACAACACTTTTTCCCCACTCCATCGGAAGCCTACCAATCTAACCGAAAAAAAAAACAATCAAGTGATTCGCAATCCTTGAAAATGAAAAAAACCCATGTTCAGAAATATATTCAAATAAACAAAGAATAAACAATCAACTTATAGCTTATAAGTACTCTTGCCCAGTTATAATACATGATAAATAAATAAAAAAAGTTAAATCTTTTTTGATATTTCAAAAAATCTAAGACTCCAATAAAGAAACTAATAGCAATAAAACTGACCTCTCCAAATCTTTTAGTAGAGAATCGAATAATGCCCTGTCTATGATACTTGGAGCCAAAACTAGAGAAACCAAAATGGATAATCTCATTGTCCATCAATTTCCTTCCTTTAGTAGTTGATGAAGCGGTAATAAGAGAGCCACCAACCAAGTACCAATCTATCTCTTCTGGGAAATCACCGGTTTCCACTTCAGCAACATTCTCATCAGCCAATTCTTTTCTGACATGGGTTTGGACCCGAATCCCAGTGCCTGTTCGCGTTCTCATTTAATAGTTGCTTGCTTCTGGCTCGTAGCGATTGATCGGGAGGTGGGGGGGATATTTGTAGGGGGGACCTTTTGGCGCCAAAGTGAAAAGTTTGGGAGCGAGCGAGGGATAAAAAAAAGGAGTGAGGTAAATACTAGATGCCTGGGCCTACAAGCATGCGAGTACTTGGAATTGCAGTAAAAATTATTTTTAAAAAATATATCAAATAATATTGTTTTATTTTTTAAAATTTATTTTTAATATTATCATATTAAAATATTCAAAATTACTAAAAAAAACTATTTAAAATTTAATAAAATACCAAATCAAATCACAACCCTAAACGAAGCCATAATAAAGAAAGGGTTCGCATTGCAATGGCGATCAAGTCCAAGTGTAATTATAAGCTTAGTTTTGTTGTTTCTATTCAAAAATAATTTTTATTTTATTTTATTAAAGTAAATTGGATATACTTTAAAGTTTTTGTACATGTTTAGATTTAAGTGAACTTCATCTTAACTTTCTTTTAATTTTATTTATTAAAATTTAATGCTTCTTAAAAAAAAATAATTACACTCGAATTTTCCTTGCTATCTAAACTATTTTAATTATGTTTAATATGTGTTATAATGATGAATAATTGATAATAAAAAATATAAATAAAGAGTAATATGATTTAAAAAAATAATATAAAAATAAAATATTTAATAATTTTAAAAACATTTAAGTTGAAAAAAAAATATTGGCATTTTAAAATTGCAAAACCCTATTTTTAGCTCCAAAATACCTTTGACTACACTATATACTTAGATTTATAGATAAATACAATACACGAAAATCAGTAACCTTTCAGTCATTTTCTTTTTTATTTCAAAATACAAAATCTCACTTCCAAAATTTTACTTATTGAAAAATATAAATCCACACAAAATTTAACAAAATCCAATTTCATTTTTTTTTAAATAGTAATCCTGTAAAACTAGTTGGGCTTTGATGGTTGGGCTCTGAGCCGATGCATGACCCATCAAACATTCAAAAACCAGAAACCCAACAACTACTTCGCTTCACTTCGATATCTTCTTCATTTCGCCTCTCTCACACACACAGTCCAACACCACCGTCAATGGCGGTCGCAACTGCAACGGCATCGAGCTTCGGGTTCCACAAGCGCATGTTAGCATCACCCACGGTATCTTCACGAACTATAAATCCTAACAGAACCTTAGCTCTCTCTTCATCCCCTTCTACTTCTTCTTCTTCAAGGGCCTCTCTTTCAACCTGCTTTCTCTCTCCCTTCGCTGGGGGAAGCATCACCTGCGACTTCTCCGGCACTAAAATTCGACCCGAATGCCTCAATCCAGCTTCAATTTCGAGTTCCAAAGGCAAAAGAAGCGTTGTTACCATGGTATGAACTGCTGACTTCAATTATTTTTATCATAAATTTTTCTCTTTTAGGTTTAAATTAACGATAAAATGCAATTAATTAGTAATTTTTATTGTTATTGTTTAAAGCATAAACATTGGAAAGTGGATAATCTAACTGTTTTGCCTACTCTTGTGGTTGGGGCTCGCTATTGAGGATATGTTACTAATGGAATCTTTTATGGGTTTTGAGAGTTGGGAAAAAAAATCGAGCTGGTAAGGAAGGGTTGCACTGTGTTTGCAATTACATGGAGTTGAGATTATTTGCGATTGAGGATTTGTTATTAATGGAATCATCTTTTCTTTTGAATTCTTTGTTGTGTCTTCCTATTAGGGAAGGAGTTTCTTTAGCTTTTTGTTCTGCATGACTTCCCCAGTGCTCTCATTTCCCTTAAGATGATGCCTTATTTTCCTCATATTTTTCCTCTAACAACATATGAAAAGTCAGTTAGCTGGTCCATGATCGTTCTTGATTGCACACACATCATCTCTTTCCTTCCTACATCCAAGACCTGGGATAGGTTATACATACCTTTCCAGCTGTTGTTGTCCATTCAAGAAATATCAAAGTTTCAGAATTTGTTGACCTAGGAGTGGCTGTTATTGCTTCTGTTCATGTTCCTAACCTGGTTGATCTCTGAAATAAACATTGCGTTTGTTACCATAAAGTTTTTTGTAGTGTGGGGACTTGACAAGCTCATTAGTTTGCGAATTTTTTCTAAATCATGTATCAATCATGAGTTGAATCTTTACAGCATTCTTTATTCTATGTTCATGTTGAGTTGAACCTTTATTTCAACTATATCATTGAAAAGTTCTCATAACTGCAATCTTTTATTTGTCTGTTTGAATATGTCCAGGTTATTCCATATACCAGGGGAAGTGCATGGGAGCAACCTCCTCCTGACTTGGCATCTTACTTGTTCAAAAACCGGATTGTTTACTTGGGGATGTCTCTTGTTCCTTCTGTCACGGAGTTAATACTAGCAGAATTTCTTTACCTTCAGTATGAAGATGAAGAGAAACCTATTTACCTATACATAAACTCCACGGGCACAACTAAGGTTGAGTGTTTTTCATGCTATTTTTTTTCACATGACTTTGTGCGTGCATTTTTTTTTTTCCCATGCCAGTGTTTATTTATCCAGAATGTCATGTTGCTCCCATAGAGTTTTTCATAGTTGACTTTGATATGCAAAGTGGGCTACACTTGTAATCTTGTAGGTGATTGTGGGCAGCATATAGTCTTCTGTTTCAATCGGGACTTACAGTCCTGAGGAGGTGGAAACTCCCTGGGAGTTCAACGAAAGACTTTAAAACTTAGTCATTCTGATAATTGCTATATATTTGCCTGTATTCAATAAAGAATCCACTATTCTATAGAAGCTTGTTTATGCCAACTTATTTTATTTAGTTTTAATTTAAAGATATGTATATAGTTAGAGTTCAGCTTGAAGAAAAATATTATTACTTTAAGAAAACTTGAGAATTGGTAAATAGAAAGGTTGTTGTGTCAGAAACTTTAATCGCTTATTGAACTCACAACACTTGCTGATTCTGGAATTTGATATTGTGTTCGTTAACTCTGGGTATTATTCAGATTTATGGAAATATTAAGGGCATGTTGGAAAAAAAATTACATTGTAACTTTGTTTAGTGTGGTGTAAAATGTAGCAAATAAAATAAGAAGGTGAGTGATAAAGTAAAATAAAAAGGTTGTTTTTTCTTGGAGGCATAAATGGTATTGTTTTTCTAGTGTATGCCATCTTTGTCAACACAAAATAAGATAGAAAATTGGTGTATTTCCATTTTAACATGAATGATGGCATAAGATCACAATTTGGCATATATTGTTTGGATGCCATGAGTTTTGAGTTATTCTATTTCTTTTCTCTTCTACCTTTCTTTATATAATATCAATTTAATGGCTGGATATCAACAACATTATATAACTATATATGATATTAGCTATTATGTCATTGGACTCAATGTAGACACTGGTTTTGGCTTCACACATCTGTGTATCATTTCAAAAAGACTTTAAGAAGAAATAGAGGCTTAAAAATTGTACTGGGCAATGGTATGCTTTTGACACTTATATTTTCTCATGTTTTTTCAGGGTGGGGAAAAGCTGGGATACGAGACAGAGGCTTTTGCTATCTATGATGTTATGGGGTCATAAATCACCTTACCTTTATTTATAATTCCATGTTATTATGAAATCCAGTTTTGCAGTTCCTATTTTGCATTTAGAGTATTTCTCAATGATTCACAAAACTGCCTTTTATACCCCCAAGTTCTGTAGGTGGCACTTGATTTGTTTATGTTATGAATCATGCTGACACCTCATGGTAACCTGGCAGCCTTTTCAGGCTATAAAATCTAACTTTGCCTTCAAAACTAGTCCTTAAGATCCAGTCTGAATTTTCCCAAAATTGCATGTTCCTGTACTACTCGTTGATCTTTCTATCTGAGTTTCATTACTGAAGGGAAATATGTTTAAATCAGTGGAATCAATTCTTAATTTATTTTGAAAGGCTTGAACTGAAAGGACAAAATTATGAGAATAGTTTTTGTAAATGCTTCCAAAGCAGCCTGACAGATTATGAATTGAGATGAGTTCCCCAGGTATGTTTATTGCGTTGGACTGGATGAGGAAGATGTTTGTGTTGGAGTGTATGCCATCTTCTCATTAATGTTAACCATGTCCATGCTAAAAGCACAGTTTACTCTCCTGCTTTCTGAGTATTAATGTATGCTTCTGTAAATATTTATATGCCTGTGAGTGCTTTTAATAATACGTTTTAATTTATCATCTTCAAAGCCTACTGGCTGATGGTGAGAGAGCAGACTAGTTTAGTTCTGACATGAGCGTATCATATGTACACCTTTATTGGCGATCAAGTTCAGCACATATCATAGTGATAATATTTTATTGGTGGCCTTTATTTCAGTGTGTTCTCTGCTTTGTGATGTTAAAAATAAGTCAATTGACATTTATGAATGCAAACCATTACACCTTCCCACCATTGAGGAAATTCTTGTAGTGTATATTTTCTTTGATGACAGTTTTCCACCACTGCAGGTATGTCAAGCCACCTATATTTACTCTTTGTGTTGGTAATGCTTGGGGAGAAGCAGCCTTGCTTTTGGCTGCTGGGTCAAGGGGAAACCGTTCTGCTTTACCCTCATCAACAATCATGATGAAGCAGGTATTTCTTGGATAGGTGGTGCTGCTCAATTCTATCCAACTTCTTTCATCTTGCAAGTTTTTCTTTCTTGACTGCAATCATTCTCTAGAATTCAGAGTCAAAACTTTGTGCACTTTCTCAATGATTCTACAGCCAATTGGGAGATTTCAAGGTCAAGCAACAGATGTTGAACTTGCCAGGAAAGAAATAAAGAATGTGAAAACAGAATTGGTAAGATTTATGATTACTTTCTATTACTTTTTTTATAAGAACAGTTATAATTTTTTGCTACAAAGTTTCCAACCTCAATCTATGGTTGCTGGTTACTAGGAACTGTTTTTTTCTTTGGCGGGGTGTAGTCCCTATTTTGTGAACTAGTCTGAACAATGACCTAGAATAGTGATGTGAAAATGTCTTCACATCTGTCAAAGATGAATGCCAAAAGATGTTCTATATTTCCTCTCTTTAGTAAAGCGATGAGGGATAATGATGGCAATTTACCACAAGAAGACAGGCCTCATCCTGACCTCCCTTAACAAGGTAACTTGGTGATCTCGAGAGTTGGGTTGGGGAAGCACAGGGTCTCATCTCAACTCTCCTTGGGGCATGATGGGTGGGGGGTAAGGAAATAAACAATCCAGGTTGAGTGGTGCTGTGACTAGGTTGGTTTTATGCATTTTACTCATATATCAGTTTTGCAAATTTTCTTGTACATTTGTATTACAGGATACAGAACCAGTCAGAACATTGAGTTCATGTAAAATTGTTTCTTCATACCTCACCCAGTCATTATTTACTGGATAACAATGAAAATTCCCGGGACTGGAGTGACATCAGAAAGAAAGATATGAGAAAGGGATCCTTTTCTCCAACCACAAACCTCTATAATCAATTATTGTTTGGCCGGCATGTACACACAATTGGTACATCATTCATTCACTTTTGCCTCTGCTTGACCTCCCTACAGTTGCAAGTTGAAGTTTAGCAAATATGACTGCAGGCTTGTTTGCACATGTATGTGTTTTTGTGTGTCCGTCCAAGCACATGCTGGAGGGAGGGAGTTGGTGATTTGTGTGTGCAGGGATGAGAGGGGGAAAGAAACTGGGGGTATGAGAGGAGGATGTAGAGCTTCCTTTTGACTTCCGAAAAGCAACTGATATTCCTTTTGACTTCCCAAAAGCAACTGATATTTAATCTTAATCCAAGGTTCAGAGCCTTGGTTCAATGACATAAACAATTTAATTTCTGGAAGAAGATGACATAGATTTACTTCCACAATTCAGAAGGCTTGAGAAATTTGCTATCTTATCAAGTGCTTTTTGGCTGTTGCAACTGCTGCAGTTATTCTGCATGGAAATTTTTAAATTTATCTGGAGTACTAATCACATGACTTTGTACTCTGAACTTCAGCTATTTTAGAAACACATTTATCATTTTCCATTTTGTAGGTCAATCTCTTTGCAAAGCATATTGGAAAATTACCTGAGGAGATTGAAGCAGACATTAGTCGTCCAAAGTATTTTAGTCCAACTGAAGCAGTTGAATATGGCATCATAGACAAGGTACTACTGTAAAAAAAAAAAAAATCTTTTGTTTTTATTTTAGTTCTGCCATCCTGAATTTTACCTTTTCCATAATTTTTTTTCAGGTAATATACAATGAAAGGACCACTGAAGACCGTGGAGTTGTTTCTGACCTTAAAAAGGCACAACTGATTTGATCTGTTGTCAAAGTCGCAATTGATGATTATTAGGAGTAATCAGGTAAGCAACAACTGCTGGTCATTGCCAGATCTTGGACTGTGTTAAAAATGCTTTCATGCATGTAAATTTTGTTTTCATGTCATAGATTGTCCATGACAAACTGACAATCTGTGCTTGCTTTCTTCCAGCAAGTGTGAGATTTGTCTGATTTTTTGTAAAATTCAATTACAGCACTCATGATTGCTGCCATTACATTTGAAAATTCTCGATATACGAATCATTTGGTCACCTCAAGACATTGATCATGCTTGCATTAAGCACAGATCAATTTTTGGAAAAGTCAATACCTGAATATGTTTTCATGGTGGTCTAGTGAAATGGTTATTACTTCCAATTCATTTATGTGCGAACCATTTGAATCCTTAAAAAATAAAAGGAGAGAGAGAAAGGAACCAATTCTCTAGAACATGTATGTTCAATCACTGTCATATACCTCCTTTTCATTTGATGCACTAGCTTTGCATCAGTCCAGCTCGTAACCAATCCACTGCTCTTGCCCTGGAATGAAATGCAATTACTAGTTCTTTTCATGGCCACACCACCTCAGCCTTATTGCTTCTTATTTCTTTAATGAGACACTTGGAAAGTGTTTTGACTTTTAGCTAAATTGCTGATTTGTTTATATAGCATGTATGCGTTACAATTTGGATTTGCTTTTCAATTGCTCTGTTAAGATTGTTGGATTTTGAGATCCAGAGTGATTGAAAGAGACAATGTTGGTTAGTGGTTTTCCTTATTGTCTGGTAATAGGAGCTTCATCCCCCGTCATATATGACATTTTCCCTTTTCCATCACAGATTTGCAAGTGAAGGTAGGGAATGCTGGGTAGTAACACTTAAATAGATATCAACCGTACACATTTTGGCCCCAATTATCAACAGTGCCTCTTCCATTATTTGCTTCAAGCGTTATAGCCCTGTCTTGAGGGTGATGTCATACTTCACAAATCTGTTATGGTGATTGTCACTATCTTCAAACAGGCCCTCTTTCTCTTAGCTGGGATCCTTTGTTATGTGTTTGAACTGCCAAATTATGAGAATGAACCACTGAGCTGATGGTTGTTGAGAGTTAAAATTACTCATGGTTTTCTACTTCAATTTCCTTTTTAAAAAAATTCTTTATTTCTAGGTTATTTTATTTAGCCTTTGGCTGGATGATCGGAGATTGAATTGATTAAAGACTCGACAAGCTGTGAACAGAAAACGTGCTTTGATGGAGAAACAAGGCTGCGGGAATGAGAACCCCAGCAATAATACACTTGTAACATGTTTGTGGCATGGTATATCAGCTGGACAGATGCGCGCATCCCTATAGTTTCATTTGCTATTAATTTTGTTTTGCAGTTAATCTTAGATTAATGAATCACATTTACAGTGTCAGCAAACCATTCCCAGCCAAATTCTGTTTGCAGGCATCAGTAAATCTATTAGCACCATGTTTCGGTGCTCGGTTTTTGAAATCTAGAAACTTTGCCGGCACAGTTTTATTCAAGATTTGTCGGGGCAAGGAATGATTAGACTCCATGAAAGTCACGGTCTTCGCATCGTGGATAAGAATCTGGCAACTGTGAGATTTTACTACCGTGAAGAAAATCTTAATGTCCTCAGGAGTGATTTGACAGTGGTGATGCTGGCTGGTTAAGCTGCTCTGTTTCTCTAGTATATTTCTGACCTGGCGTGGTACGAAGTTGCCAAGCGGACGACTAGGAAAAGGAGCTACCTGCCCGAATTTATCCCTGAAAAAAGTATATTAATGCAGTCTATCCTACCCGGAAATTACACTTGGTGGTATCTTTTCTTCGCCTGGGTCGGCATCAAGTGCGCCGGAGCTCAAAAGAGTTTTCCAAAAAATCAGCTCGCAATTAAACAAACCAAAAATGTGCAAGTGGTAACAAAATGGTGAGTGCTCTAACTCCTAATTTCGAGTCTTATCCAGATATTGACACGAAGAAGATCTAAATGCAAAGCTTAGCTAGTTTGACAGGCCTCCATTTAGTGCGTTACAACCAAACAATTAGTCTAAATGACCCTATCTCTCTCCTCGGTTTAATGAATCTGTCTGTTAATTAGCCCATAGCTTTCAATTTTGACTCAGAGTCATGCAACTCAAGATAACAAATTTCGTCAGTACATGTGCGTGAATGTTTCGAGAGAAATGGGGTGGTAGGATTTTTTTGCCTGTAAGCCCTCGGCTTTGATTCAGTGTAAGAAATGATGACTAAATGGTATGTTTCCTGAGGATTATGAACTAAAAATTCAAGTTTTCTACTTGCACTTGATAGATATTAACTCTCGTGTGGTCATAATAACATCCGAAGAAACCGTGGCACCCAAGGCCTCCTCGAAAATGTCCGGCCATCAGATCACTGTGCTCCACCACTATCAACTGGTGGGGACCCTCTCCTATCTTATTTAGATACATATT
>Ga0325414_1003346_pt1 | contig 16622 bp, 18 predicted proteins | sample PopdelMetagenome_8_FD_206183 | JGI IMG/M metagenome (GOLD analysis project Ga0325414, IMG submission 206183) | Populus deltoides microbial communities from Bellville, Georgia, United States - Leaf-PdKOR-R3 | ecosystem: Host-associated > Plants > Phyllosphere > Phylloplane/Leaf | place: USA...
AATCCAACTAGGAAACTAATAAACTAGAAAAGTAATAACAGGAAAGAAACAAATTGCAGCGACTCCTATGTTGATGGGGGCTTTGATCCTGAAGTCGTAGGAAGTCCTGTGTCTTGATTTGCATCAAGAAGGGTGTAGGGACAGGGAGAGATGAACAGAAACCAGCCATTAGTCTTTCGCGTGCGGCTCAAAAGCAAACATCAAAGTAAGACCGACCAATCTCATCACGCGTGGGCACCAATGCTTGCTTGCTGCACGTCTCCCTTCCTCTTCAAACTCCAAACACTTTATATATATATATATAGCTCTTGATCAAATTTTGATTTCTGATTTGATTACCATCGATCTTCATTCTAATGATCAGCCTTGCACGCTCTCCTATTTTGGCTCTTTGTCTCCCATTTCCTAAGCCGCCGTCCCTTTCTTTTCTTTCTTTATAAATTCATCTTGTGTTCATGGCCCTCCTTCAGTCGTGGTACTATTCTTACATTAAACATTATAATCAATCTATCATCTTTTGATTTAGCAAAGATTGTGTAGGGTCCTTTATATCACTTTTTTTCCCCCTCCAAGAAAAGGATATCTCACTCACCGACTTAAGTTAGCAAATTGAATAATTATTTAATATGATATTAAAATTTTAATATTTAAGTGATTATAAATTTAAATCTCGTTATTTTTATTTTATTCGCTAAATTAATTCAAGTTTCATATATGAAAAGCTTTTACTTAAAAAAATATGTTAATATAAATTATTTTCCAGATGAAACAATGTTTCCGTGTCGTAATGAAAATGAGCTCTATGCATGGTTTCCGACAAGTATATGCTCAATCTTACACCTAGATAGGCTTAAAATTAAGGGAATACGATGCACAAGCATATTCTACCAGTACTGTCCAACAAGCCCCGACACCAGAAGAGCTAATTCGATGGATCAATCCTCATGAGCAGTGAGTTAGTGGATGAGTATTCTTGCCTCTTTACAACTTTCGGCTGGGAAGATAAAAGCTCTGTGGGGGGTCCATGCAAATTGATTTGCTTACTCGTAGATGTACTGTTTTTTTTTTTTTTTCATAATTATCACCACATATTTCTTGTAAATCTAGTGCTCCTCCTGTCCTAGCTTTATTCCTCAACTTGCTTTGATCACCTCAGCATGCATGTTCTTGGCACATTTTTATAATTTCTTTTTAATTTTGTGCACCAGAAGAAATGTTCTTGGCACATTTTTATACAAAGCATGAAATGTTTTGTTGGATAGATCATATATACACTTATGAATTTGAATCTTATTGTTTTTATTCTCTTTTTTTTAATTAAAATTAATTAATAATATAAAATAGTAAAAACACATGCAAGAGCCTATAATATATAATAATATAAATCTACCTAAACCCAGCAGCTTAATTAAATATTAAATGTTTAAATTATTATGGTTCTTGGACAGACAAGAGAGAAGTAACAACAACATTAGTTAATGTTAGACGACACAATAATGGAACGGACCACAACATTAAAATGAAAAAGCTAAAGCAAACAGCAGAAAAAGGAAAAGCAAGCAAGTGTTGTTAGTTGTAAGCAGGACAAACAAGAACAGGAAAAACAAGGAATTAAAGAAAAATCATCAAGCAATTGGCTTTTCAAGGCATTTCTACCTCTTCTGAAAAAAGAAATGTCTAGATTTGATGTTCTTTCCTATAAACAATAGGACGAGGCAGCCTTTAGAACAACAATTTGGCACTAAAGAACATTTATTATGTGCAGAACTCATATAGCAAGCATTGTGACATCGATCTCTCTCATAAATGTGTAAAACCCCACCTTCCACCACCGTTTTGAATCACCAAAATAAATCTCCATTTAATTAGTATCATAACAAATTAACTATCAGATTATTCATATATAGTTAAAGAGCCTACATTAGGGTTTCTAGAAAAGCTATTAAACCTAATATTGCCCATCTATAACCTAACTCAAAGCTAATGTTACGAGATATATAGATGAGTTAGCTTGTGTCAACTTAAATCAATTACAATGATTTTATTTTATTTATTTTAAAAGTTAAAGCGGTATCATTTTAGAAATATCAAATTAGTTTTAATTTAGCTTGGATTTTTAAACCTGGTTTAAGTTAGAATATTTAAGATAGAATGATTTATTAAATCAAACCGAGTTTAATAACAATAATATAATAATATAAAAATTAAATTTAAAATCGATTAAGTTTTAAAATGATCTATATATTATACCAAACTGAGTTTAATAACATGCAATGCAACGATAAAATAATATAAAGACAAACTCACATACTCTTTTTACACACAACATGCACATTTTATATCTTTCGAGCTATTGTTAATTTGGGTGGTAAGCATGTGAGTTTCTTTATATATATATATATATATATATATATATATATAAAGAAACTCACATGCTTACCACCCAAATTAACAATAGCTCGAAAGATATAAAATGTGCATGTTGTGTGTAAAACTTTGGCTGCAAATAATAAGAAAGGCAAATGTTGATTAAATTAAGGGATAACCATATCGCATTGAGTATATAAAGAGAAGGCTTCGCCATAAATGAAGACAAGAGAATGAGGTTGCCTTTCTTAAATCACAGCGAACCACCATTTTCACAATTTCTTGTTATTATTCTTCTTCTTTTTGTTGCTGCTGTTGGTGGTGGCTGTGGTTGTTTTGTTGCCGCCTTTCCCCTTCAATTGGCTGCTTCGTAACAGCCTCCACTACCGCCACCACAACGTTTTCCTTCAAAACTATCTTTTCCCTCCTCCCTTGCCGCCACCACCCCTACTTAATTCCCATCCTTTGTTATTTTTGTTTGGTTGGTGTCTCAAAATTTGATCATTTGTGTCTTTTTGAAATTTGAATATATTACAAAGTTATTGAGAAACAGAAAGAAATGAGAAAGGAAAGGAGATCAAGAAGGATTAACAGAATAGGAAGTTATGCAATATCATCATCAATGTCGATGAGAGATCATCGGAAACAACCTTGTATTACTTGCACAACGTTTAACATTCTTGCACCTATCTACAAACGCTTGAACGTTAACAATGATAAGAACCAGGATTCTCGTGAAAGTGATTACAGAGCCTATTGGCTTGTTAGAAACCAGAAGATTTTGGATTCTTTGTTGCGTGAAAGATCTTCCATTATTTGTCTTCAGGTTCCTCCCTCTCCCTCTCTGTATCTTCATGGTTTTTAATGATTATTTTGTTGTTGTTTTGATTTGGTTGTTGATTGTTTCAATTGGGGTTTGATTGGTGTAGGAATTCTGGGTAGGAAATGAAGAGCTGGTCAACATGTATGAGAAGAGATTAGGTGATGCTGGCTATCTTAATTTCAAGCTTGCACGTACTAACAACAGGGGTGATGGTAGGTACCTTTCTTCTTCATCTCTCATATTATAATTTTCTCTAGAATCCCTTTTGTTTATACATTTAAATCTTGATTTTGATTTTGTTTTTTTAATCAATTCTGATATTTCATATCTTACCATATTCTTCGAATATTGAAACCTTTATACAAGTTTTGGATGCCGTTGGACTTTTTGTAATCAAACATTATAGGCCATGTTCTAGAGATGGAGTTTTCCGATTTGATCTGCATTTGATGTTTATGGTTTCGTCATTTGTACAGTCACCATTGCCTAAGGTTTAATGTCTCCAATTTGGAAAAAATAGGGAAGAAAGCTTGCAAACTTGACTCATTCCTCTGCTTCCTGTTTTCTTTTACTATATTTAGAAGAATTCTCCCATGTTTTAAAAAATAGAAATAAAAGGTTTTAAGTTTTGTTGAAGAAACAAACCGGGCCTAGATACGAATGGATTGCAGATGAAACAATGAGCACAATTTTCCTATGTCTACTCCAGTTTTTGTCGAATCCCTTTGAACATACCATGCCATTGTCTGATATCTCAGGGCTACTGATTGCCGTGCGCAAGGAGCATTTCAGAGTTATTGACCATAGGGAATTGCTGTTCAATGATTGTGGAGATCGAGTTGCTCAGTTGTTACATGTTGAATTAGCTGCCCCTTATTCACCGTCCCGGAACAATGACACTCGACAAGAAATTCTCATTGTCAACACCCACTTGTTATTTCCTCATGATTCAAGTTTGTCTCTTGTAAGATTGAATCAGGCAAGTACATTTTCCTCCCTTTTTTTTTAAAAAAGAAAACTTATCTTCTTCACAGGTAACTTCTAGCAATCCTTGGTCTTGACCTGTGTTATATGATTGCAATATCAGGTCTACAAAATCCTGCAATATGTGGAATCTTATCAGAAAGAAAACAAGCTTAGCCCGACGCCTATTATGCTTTGCGGGTAAGTACGGGCTTATACTTTTAATCCTTTCTACAAGTCACACCTGTTAGATTCTTTGCCCTTCACAGAATTACACTCATTTTATTCTACCCTTTACTCTATACTTTCTGCAGTGACTGGAATGGGAGCAAACGTGGGCATGTTTACAAGTTCCTCAGATCACTAGGCTTTGTATCATCATATGATAATGCTCATCAGTACACTGATGCAGATGCTCACAAGGTCCTTATTTTCATGTTTAAGCTAGTAATAATTTATTCTGTTCTGTTAGAAATCACGTTGGTGGTTCATTTGTTGTATAAATTTTTCATTCCCTTCATCTTTTGAATGCAGTGGGTTAGCCACCTTAATCATCGCGGAAATATTTGTGGTGTGGATTTTATATGGCTTCTTAATCCCAATAGATACCGAAAGCTACTAAAAACAAGTTGGAGTGAAGCAGTATTTGGCATGTTCAAGGTCAGTTTTTTAATTTCTTCTGGAGCGAGCTCGTTTACTTGTTGTGTTCTGCGTTGGTTTCCTAATGTCAGGGGCATGAAATAAATGGAATTTCTTCAGTTATGGAACTTGGAAGATTGAGAAAACAATCCTTGAGTTTCTATCTCTGACAGTGAAATTTTCCATTTCAGTATCTGGTACGGAGAGCTTCCCTGACTGAAGAAGATGCCTTTGCCTTACTAAAGGCTGATAATGATAGTGATTGCATTACCTACTCAGGCTTCTGTGAAGCTCTTCGGCAGGTATGATAAGCGGAATCTATATAAACTCCTATCATTTTTGTTGTTGAGTAAAATGATTACACCCATTTCTTTGACAACTCAAACTGTTTCTTGATTCTGCAGCTTAACCTAACCGGGCATTGTTATGGACTCAACGACGAGGAAACAAAGGATTTGTGGGTGCAGGCCGACATTGATGGCAATGGTGCTCTTGATTATAAAGAATTTCAGGTAACCAACTAAAAAGTGAATGTTTGCATTATCTGTCATGCTCTGATTTTCCGAACCATTTTTTTTTTGGCAATGCAAATGTCTTTTTAGCAAACTGTTCTAGTGCCAGGATCGGCAATCCAGGTTGCTTGAGCTCGAATTATAAGATTGTTTCAACCCACAAATTAGTTGTATTTGTTTATGTTATTATCCTGAACCTGATGAGTGGATTCCATGTATTTGGCAATCTTAAAGAAATAGGTGTGTAGCTGCGACATGGCTTGCCATATCTTTCACCACAAATCTGTTTCAGAAAAGAAACCAATTCAGCATTAATACTTCTAGAATAATTTTATGAACTATGAAGTTCACTTTGTGGAATGTTGGAACTGCAGCAGCGAATTTGGAATCCTACAAGGTCAGATCAGAAAGATGATGGAATCCTAGATGATGATCACAAGGGTGGAGAAGAGCAAACCATTGGTTTCAGTGTGGAGAATGCGGTGCTATTCCCTCCTGAGGTAGAAAAAGGAATGTGGCCTGAGAACTACTCTCTTTCCGATCATGCAAGACTCACGGTGGTGTTCTCACCAATAAGAATGCCATGCTCACAATTGATATCATGACAGTCCTCAAATGAAAAACAGGCACAGGATTTTATAACAAAATGAATGAGCAGAGCATGAAGGGCCACAAACAGGTTGTCAGAGGGGTGCTAAAACAGGCGCAAGAATTATCCAGTGAGAGGCTTCAAATTCTATTTTAGACGGAGCGATGGCCGATTGATTCTTGCTCCAAATTTATCAGCCTTAGTGTTGAGAGTGTATCATCTTGCTGCAGATTCTCCAACGAACTTTCTCTATTTGAATGTTCAAGGACTCCTGTTGGACACTAATAGACTGAACTAGCTATGCCAATCTCCTCGTTGGACCCAGTTTCTGCTTCGTTTGCTTGCTCATTGACAATGAAATAGGAAGAGGGGGGAATAAATGAAAGAGAGCAGAGGCGGAAATTTACTCTTGTGGATACAAGTAGGCAGCCATCACTTTCTGTAGATTTTGGTGAGTGCAACAGTACAATAGTGCTTCTAGCACTTGGACCACATTTAGATTGTAGACATGCAAGAATCGTCTTGTAATGGAGTTTTTCCCCTTCCTCTGTAGATCGTTTATACAAATAGTGGTCGTAGTTGATCAAACCGTACAGAGATAAATCTCAGAATCTAATAAATCAACCAATCTATCTTTTTTACTTTGTAATCCATGTCCCAAGCAACTATAGCTGAAACAAAGCTGGCTTCTTCAAACATTTTTAAACAAGTACGTGAAGACTCGATTTGGATTCATGGGCTAGCTTTGACATGTCCTGAGGGCAGCCTGTGGAATGTTGGAAGTATGATGATCTTGCTCGTGCCCCATCTGTCTAAGGGGTCTATGTCTGGCTTGAAAAGGTAGAAAAATGATGCCTTTTGCTTCATCTTTTAAAATGATGACGATCTTGTTAGTGCCCCATTTGCTTACGTCGCGACTGCACCATGAGGGTAGCCATGAACAAAAAGAAAACTCAGAGGGATTAGGGGAGCCCAGAGTTTCAAAAACAGAACCCATTTACCACACATGACCATCAAGAGCCCGCCTGAGCCCTCACAATTCTTTTTAAATCCTGTGACCGCTCCATGAATCCATAATTCAATTACCCTTTGGAAAGGTTTATATAAAAAACAAAAGATAGAGTAGACGAGGCCTGATGCAGGCATGCCATTCCTTTTCTTCCTGTCTTTTCATTACCAGAAATTAAAAAAGAAAAAGTAGGGGCATGCAAAAGCTAACTTTTGAAATTCCACTAACAAAGCAACTTCTTTTCAAGGAACAGAGAAGGATATGCGGAACCCTAATCCAAAAGGTGATGGATTTTAACTACGAGATGATTCCACTAAACAAATGGGGGTGCCAATAGCAAAAAGAATTGCGTTTCATTCCTGTCTTGGATGAAAATTATGTTCTTTGTTTTTGGTTGCGTGGGAATCTTAACTTATATTAATTTTTTGGATTAGTTTAATTACAATATTAGTTGTTGATTCAAGGGTTTTAGAAAGAAAAGCAACGGCAGGGTCCCCATCTATCTGCCCCAAATGCTGTGTCTTTTTCGAAAGCAGGCGATCGTCTTTGAGGTCCAGAAACCAACGATAGCTCACTGGGAAAATTAAAGGTTTGTTAAAGACAACAAAGTCTCGAGCTATCACACACAGCTCCACAGATTTCTTGGGGTTCAAGCTTGATGCTTAATACAGTGCTGGGATGTACGTGATGGGGATGAGAAAACAAGCATGCTGAAATCTAAGGCCAGAAAGTATTTTTTATTTGAGAATTTTTTAACAAGTTTAAGTCAACTTTTTTAGCCGAGTGTTATTGACCTGGAAGGATGATGTTTCTTGGCACCTTCTTCTTCTTCCTTTACAAAATATCTCCGCTCTTTTCTATAATCACACACGTCAGACGCTTAGACCCCACTGTATATGCCTACGCCATCCAGATCACGTGGCAACATCTCATTCGCTATCCAGCCCCCTTAATCTTAATTACGGCCCTCAGGCGCCTATCTTCTTACCTAATCTGGCCCTATCAGATCCTACACTTTTTGTGGTATTTATGGTAATTAAGAAGAAGACCAAGGGTAAAACCTTAGGAAAAAACTTATACGCGGTATATACGACCATACGAGGGTGTCGTGTTTTTTATTTATATTTTTTTTTCCTCAAAAAACTTGTTGTTGGGTCCTCTGCTTTCTTTTTCACTTTGATTACTAAAAAGGCTTCAACTTTCTCTGTAGTTTCATCTCCTGGAAATCTAAAGAGCAAAAGCCATTAATGAAACGTTTAAATTCCCTACCAAACTGAATCTTTATCTCTCTCTTTCACTTCTCTTTGTTAATTGGGCCCTTTGTTTCTCTGAAAACCATGGCTGTTTTGTCTATGAACTTCAATTCACTCCCTTTAGGCTTTAGATTCAGACCATCAGATAAAGAACTAGTAGATTACTACTTAAGACTCAAAATCAATGGTGATGATGATGGAGTTAAAGTTATTCGTGAAATTGATGTCTGCAAATGGGAACCTTGGGACTTACCAGGTACTTTCATACTCTAAAATACAGAAAAATCTCCCCCACCCCCCTTTTTTTAATCTTTTCATGTATTTTGAATTCAATATTGAATTTTGAGCTGGGGGGTTTTGCTTGTTTTTTGTTGTTGTTGGTGTAGATTTGTCGATCATAAAGAACAAGGATCCAGAGTGGTTTTTTTTCTGTCCATTAGACAGGAAGTATCCAAATGGGTCGAGGCAGAATAGAGCAACAAATGCTGGGTATTGGAAAGCGACTGGTAAGGATAGGAAGATAAAGTCTGGAAATAATTTGATTGGAATGAAGAAGACTCTTGTTTTTTATACTGGACGCGCTCCTAAGGGGAAGAGGACTAATTGGGTCATGCATGAGTATCGTGCTGCTGAAGAGGAGCTTGATGGAACTAAACCTGGCCAGGTAAAATAAGTTTTTGGTCACTGGTTTTATGCTTTTGCTGTGAAGTTTAGAGTTTTGATGCATTGATTGATTTGTCTCGTTTGCTGCTCAAATGTTTGTAGGCGTGACAGTTTGTTCTTGACCAATTTGGAAATAATGGTAGTTTTGGATAGTTTTTTATTTTATTATTATTATGATTATTCAATTTTTTATTTAGGTATTACTAGGTTTATGTTGGTAAAGTTGTTTAGTTCACTTAGTTTTAGGTTATTTCATGCAATGTAGGTTGCATTTGGGTGCTTTGTTGTTTGTTTGATTGATTGGTCGCCTTTGCCACTTCAAGAGATGCTGCCATGATTGATTGACTTTGTTTGGTGCTTGGCAGTGGCGCTTTATGTTTGCTCAGTTTACAAATAATGTCCATGATAAAAGATGTTTTAAAATCTTTTGTGCTTCCAGAGTTCCTTTGTCCTTTCTCGTTTGTTTAAGAAACAAGACGAGAGCATTGAAAGTCTGAACTGTGATGAAGCTGAAGCTACTGTTTCATCTCCGACCATGGTTCAATTGTCTCCGGAAGTTACACAATCTGATCAACCACTGATTGAAGCATCTCCAGCAAATACAACTTCTGAGGTTGGAGCACCAGTGGAATTTCAAAGCAACAACTTTGGTGTCTGTGAAGGAGGAGGTCAATCTGTTGGTCTGGGAGCTTCTGAGGTGAGCTGGAGGTCAATTTTAATACATATGACCTTTTCTGTGTAAGACAAATGCAATCGACTAATTAATTATTTTTGTTTGTTTATGCATTTTGTAGGGGGATATACCAGTGGAAGAAGCCCTAAATTGGTTTATTGACTCCCCGCCAGAGCCTCTAGATTACAAAATCTTTTCACCACTGCACGTGCAGGTCCAATCAGCAATGGGATCTTCCTCCATGTTTTATCCTGGCAACAATGAATTGAGTGCCAGTAATACAGGGCTGCAATTTAATAACGGTGCAAATGAAACGGATGCCGATACTTCTGATTTCGTTGATTCCATACTTCAGCAGCCAGTTGAGTTCTCATATGGGGAGTCTAGCATTCAGAACATTTCAACAATCCCACACGAGAGCCTTAAGAGTGTGGTCTCTGTTAAGGACTCTGGATCTTACAGCGGCTCAGATGTTGATCTGGCAACAATTAGAGTGAGTGGAAACTACCACACTGCTTCTGCATGTTGCATGGTCTTACTTCTTTTTGGTCCCATTTAAATTTCATTATGGTGTGTAATAAATAAATTTATTCCCTTTATAAATTTAACCATGCACATTCCTTCTTATTACAGATTCAGCAAGAGTTTCAGGGCGCTGACCTTCTTGAAGGGAATGTTGACCAGAAGCCTTCTTCAAGTCTGTTTTCTGTTAGTAATGCGCATCAGCAGCAGATCAATCTGGGTCTGTTACAAAATGAACCTTATGAACAGAAAAGTTTAGCGTCAATATCTGCCACAGACCAGTTCAATAACCTTAACAAAGGAAGCAGCAATACAAATCAAAATGGTGGTAGTGACAATGATTGGGATGGAATCAGGATCAGGCCTCGCAATCGACGACGAAATCAACAATGTGACGGGAACCTCAATATGCAAGGTGATGCATCTAGAAGATTTCTTCTGCAGAGTAAGCTCCAAGCTAATTTCAACACAAAGTCTGGAGATTTGAGCTCTGAAGAAGTTGAATCTGATTGTATTGTGACAAAGGTGAGAAGCCTGTTAAATGATGCTGCCTTATCTTTGCCTAAATGTGTATTGAGTATTATTGAATTACCATGTGCAGGAGGCCAAAGTTACAGAAATGGAAACTACTGTTTGTGGTGGTGATACTAATGGCCTTGATGAACAGCACAAACCTTCCCTTGTTGAAGTTAGTGAAAGCCTTATAGACACGAAGAATAATTGTTCTATACTGAGCAAGGTTTCATCTATGTTCTCGAAGGCTTCTTGTGCTCGCAATTCCATCTGGCCAAATACCATGTTCAGGGTAGCTGTCTTCGCGGTTTTGTTCGCAGTCGTAGTGAGCAGATGGAGACACTTTATTCTCAATACTGCATAGGGACCTCATCTCCGTGCAGTTTTCCCACTCTAGTTTTTTGTTTTTTGGGGGTGGGATCGCAAATTAAGGTTATTGGATAGATTTTGTAGGTCACACTATTCATGTATATTATCTCAACTAGTTAGCTGACTTAAAATATATATTCAGACTGAATCCTACCTGTGTATAAATGACATTTTACTGGTTCGAGCCTTTTTGTATATCTTATTTGTAGAGAGGCTTTATTTAATGACTATATGGACATCTCTTGGTGTTCGGATATTTATGGAATAACTGTCCAGACTGTCCGGTTCTCTTAATCCAATCCGACCATTTTCCAAACTCCAGAACTTGATGTTTTGCATAATCATTAGACAATGGTTGTGGAAACAAACTCCGCTGAACATTTGAAAATTGTGTATTGTTTTGAAAAAATAATTTTTTTCTAAATAAAAAGCATTTTAAACTATTGAAATAGAAGTACTTGGCAACCACGTAGGCAATTGGTGGAAAGCAAATTACCTGCTGGAGGCTACAACATGCATGGAAATTTCTTGGACATGAAGGAAAATCTGGGATGCAACATGTAGATTACAAGGAGGAGTGGAGGACTTTTGTGGTAAGAACAGGGACAGCATTGCTAGGTGAGGACAAGAGCGTTGCAACAAAATGTTTTTATGGGGTGAGAGAGGCTCGAACTCTCGACCTCAGGATCACTCTTTAAGCTATGAGACCTACGCGCTAGCCAACTGCGCCACCACCCCACCTTTTGACTTCTTTGAGCACCATCCCATCAAATAGTGAAACTTTGTTCGAAAGACTTGTTGTGGATAGGTTGTCGTCGTTTGCGACTACTCCCAAAGATTTTTGGTTTGACTTGAATCCTCTCGTTGCTGTTCATTAATCTTGTAGAATGTAAAACTTGTTTCTTACTTTGAGAAATTGAAATACAGTAGTACTAGTTATAAAGATGGGACCTTTTCTGAATTTGATACTATGCCAAACCCTTCTTTCATTTCTTATCTGTCTTGACTCAACTCAGGCCGCTTTTGATCCACAGAGCTACAGAGAACAGATTCTAAGCTTATCACAACAAAACAAAGACTGGTTAATAACCACTAGAAGACAAATCCATGAGAACCCAGAACTTAGATTTGAAGAATACAACACTAGTGCTCTTATCAGAAGTGAACTTGATAAACTTGGCATTTCTTACACATACCCAGTTGCCAAAACTGGGATTGTTGCTCAAATTGGCTCTGGTTCTCCTCCGGTTGTAGCTCTTCGTGCTGACATGGATGCACTTCCCTTGCAAGTGATGTGCTTTTTTAGTCTTTTTTATTTTATTTCTGGGTTTGAGGATTGGAACCTTTTGCTTTATTGATTGTGATTGTGCCTTGTTTTTGGTGTGCAGGAGCTTGTGGAGTGGGAGCATAAGAGTAAGGTAGATGGAAAAATGCATGGATGTGGTCATGATGCACATACTGCTATGCTTCTTGGTGCTGCTAAGTTGCTTAATGAAAGGAAACATATGCTCAAGGTAAGTTAGTTTGTTTTTTCTTCTTGAAGGTCTGGTTTTTAGAGGAGTTCTTGTGTTTTTAATCCTTCTACTGGTGATGATGATGCTTTCCTGGTAATGTCTGGTTTGGTGTGCTTTTTAATATAGTTGAAAGAACAACCAAGGTTGTAATTTGTTTGCATTAAGGAACATTTTTCTCATGTCAATGATGTCGGAAGCGGAATGGTTCTTGATTATTAATTATAATTATGCTTTTGCCTACTTTGAGTGGTATTACAACAAGAAGTTATTCTAGAAAGATAAAATGGTTCATAATCCACTCATTCAGTGTTTGCAAGGCCGTTGCAGCAATTGAGTAACTCCCTTTTATTCCATTCTAAAGGGAACTGTGAGACTTCTTTTCCAGCCAGCGGAGGAGGGAGGTGCTGGTGCATCACATATGATAAAAGAAGGTGCCCTTGGTGATGCTGAAGCCATATTTGGAATGCACATTGATTACACAAAACCCACTGGAACCATAGCATCCTTGCCTGGGCCAGTCTTAGCTGCTGCATCCTTCTTTCAAGTAAAAATAGAAGGCAAAGGTGGGCATGCTGCAGGACCCCATAATGCCGTGGATCCACTTCTTGCAGCATCATTTGCAATTTTAGCACTGCAGCAGCTCATCTCGAGAGAACTTGATCCCCTCCATAGTCAGGCATGCCCCTGTGATCCATCTCTTCTAGTAGTGTTCATTTTACCTAGCATGATAATTCCCAATTCAGGAATCTAGATGATCCATTAAAAGAACAGAGAGTTCCTCTGTTAGCTCACCTTGAAATGTTCATGCATTTAATTCTCTGCCCTTCTCTTTCTCCTTTTTGGTCTAACTCTGTTAAAACAGTACTGACTTCAACAGGAAGTTCCTCAGCTATTATTTTCTTTTTCATTTTTGACATCCTACAGTTATTAGGAGAGAATGGTGAAGCAGGTATGTCTCAGAACTCATGTTTTGTTTTTGGCTGAAGGTTTTATCCATCACTTATGTCAGAGGGGGTACTGCCTTGAATGCAATTCCATCATATTTTGAATTTGGTGGCTCTTTGAGGAGTCTTACGACTGAGGGCTTGCTTCAACTCCAGCAGAGGTTGCAAGAGGTAAGGAGCAGTAGTTAACCTTTCCACTTTCACTTTGGTGGAAGAAATCATACCAAGTGATCAATTGTTCATTTTCCATGCTCTCAATCCCCGTAATGTTCCACGTTGCTGTATTTTCCTCTTTCAGTGAAATATATATAAAACAGAATTAAATATTTTTCTTTCTCAAGCCTGCAAGTAAAATGTCAATAAATGCTGCTCCTAGTTTCATGCTTGGCTGTCCTATATGAGTCTCAAGAGGGACTAGCAATTTTAGTTACCTGCGTAGTTTCCATTCTATGCATTGGGCCCCATTATCTTGGATTTAATCATTCATATGCCATGCTACTAACTGCCAATTGAATGATAAAATCTGCGAAGTAGCTATTCGTAAGTGAATCATGCTCATACAATTGGAACTCCTTGTAGGTTGTTGAAGGCCAGGCAGCTGTACATAGATGTCGTGCGTACATAGACACAAACGTAGAAGGTTTTCCCTTCTATCCTGCTACTGTGAACGATGAGAAATTGAATTTGCACGTTGAAAGGGTCAGTGGACTTATTTTTGGCCCTGAGAATGTCAAGATGGACGAGAAGGTGATGGCGGGTGAGGACTTTGCCTTCTATCAAGAAGTGATTCCTGGAGTCATGCTCAGCATTGGAATTAGGAATGAAAACGTGGGTTCAATTCACTCCCCACACTCACCTTATTTCTTTCTTGATGAGGATGTTCTTCCACTTGGGGCAGCATTGCACACTGCCCTGGCAGAGATTTATCTGAATGAGCATCAACAATCTGCTGCACAGGTAGAGAATGAGACACCATAATATCATGAAAAATCATGAATAAGTGAATAGTGCTCCATGTTTTAAAGTCCCTATATGCAGTGACAGAATATGTAAACACAAGGGAAAAAAACAGTAATTAAACTCTTGATTTTGGATCACCACCCAGTTTCTGGTTAAGGCACTCACCTGTTCTGAAGCAGGTTAAACACGAGCAACCTGGATACAGTTCCTGCTGTTTTGTTCTGCATATTTCTCAAAATGCCAAAAAGTAGCTTCAAAATGCCTATTCTGGTAATTGATAGTGTATTTAAAATGGAATGTCCCAACCACTGCAGGCAAGTCCCAACCTGCATTCTCTTCCTTTTCAGCACAGGAGTGGAGGCCATGCAAGCTGAACACTGGTGAGTTTAAGAATCTTTTGGCTGGTGGAAATGTTCCACTTCTATGAGCTGTTGTTACCATGTCGAAGAATTCAAAATGCACAAATGATGTCTTTACTAATGTGCATGAACCCAGCAAAAATCATTATTCTCACACAGGCAGACATAGAAACCTGCTGTAACATCCTCTAAACATACAAGGGGACGACGGTATGGAATGGTCACATGTAAGATAAGTGGAGATCCATATCATTGCAGTACAAGATACATCAAGTAGGGCAGCATACAAATGAGCAACATTTGATTCCATACACTAATGAAGGTTTCATGGCATATAATATAACAAAGGATTGCTGCGGGCCTCCTTCCACTTCACAATCGTGCTCAGCATGTCGCTTGCATTCTTTGCATCTAGATGCCTATTGTTTCTGATCACACATGGACTCCATTTTAGAGCTCCTAGAATGCAGACTCGATTTCTTCCCTAACCCCACCAAAACCAGTCAAAGACCCCGTCATGATCTATCATTACACTCCATGTATTTTCACCATGGAACAAGACAGCGCTTGTTGTTTTTTTTTTTTTGGCATCAAGTGAATGTCGCATGAGTCTCAAAGGATGACTTGGTGCCCGTATTAAAAGAGAAATATATGATAAAACATGTTTGTAAAGCAGCCTTCATGTTCTCTACAAATCCATCAACATACAGAACGCGAATGACACAATTCCTGTTGCGTTGGCTTTGAAAGATTCTAACAGCAATATACCGGTTTGGAAGATCTTCATCTCATTAAAATTCACACAACAGAATTAAGTCATTCTAGACAGACAATCTGCACGCGCATTGTGTCATATATATATATATATATATATATATAGAGTCCCCAACCATGTATCTTCTAGTAACTTCTTCTGTTAAAGGCGGGGTTTTTCTTACCAAACTTCACTCTTTCCTGCACACTCGTGATAGCGAGGAAAGAATCTGATCATAGAATGAGATCGAATAGCTGTTTGAAATATAAATAAATTTAGACAAAGCAAAAGAATAATTATTCAATAATATATATAACTCTTAGATTTTTTTGTATTACTTTGAATAATAATCGAAGGAATCGAATCCAAAATCTTTCCTAGTCACCTACTTTAATAATCACTGACTAATAATGCTATTGGACCAAGTGTTTTTTATTTATTTATTTATATATAGTAATGCTCTTATTTATTTATTTATTCTATTTAATTAAGTTGGATATTTTTGAACTCTCAAAAAAAAAAAAAAAAAACAAAGACAATATTTTATATTTTAGAAGTACAAAAAATATTCTTAAATTATTTTAAAAATAAATTTATTTTTTATTTTTATCTCTATTATTTCAAACACATTTCTGTTTCTTCCATGTCTATTTTCTGTTCTAGAATATTAAAAAAATATAATTAATTTTTTTTAAAAAAATAAGGTTAATGCAAATATGAAAGCAAAATCATGTGAAATCAGGTACATGCAGCAAAAATAAAGAGTGGTTGAGTTTATGATTCCTTAAGCCAAGCAATAATCTAGATTCTTCTTCTAACCACCCATCCTAGCTAGCAATATATATATATATATATGTGATCATTAATTAGAACTTTATATTAACATATATAATTATGGGATGGATGATTAATTATAAGATTCTAATTATGGTGTTCTTCCCAGCTATATATCTTATAATTAATCATCCATCCCATAATTATATATGTTAATATAAAGTTCTAATTAATGATCACACACACACACACACACACACACACACACACACACACACACACACATATATATATATATATATATATATATATATATATATATATAATCTCTATCTATATTCTGGAAAAGTGGTGTGAATCAACCAAATCATAGCCTCATAAGCAGCCTATCATCCCTTTAAGCAAAAAAACAATTGTCTGCC
>Ga0325414_1003348_pt1 | contig 16620 bp, 13 predicted proteins | sample PopdelMetagenome_8_FD_206183 | JGI IMG/M metagenome (GOLD analysis project Ga0325414, IMG submission 206183) | Populus deltoides microbial communities from Bellville, Georgia, United States - Leaf-PdKOR-R3 | ecosystem: Host-associated > Plants > Phyllosphere > Phylloplane/Leaf | place: USA...
AGAAGGAAAAATAAATCATTCAAACTAATGCGAATATCTCAAAGAGATGATAAATGAATCCACAATGACCACAGGTCCAAACTCAAGAATAGTAATTATTGAAGTATCTTAAGAAAACCATACTCACCAAAGAGCATTTTCTTGATATCACTTGCTCTACGAGCAGCCTCGAGTTGTTCCTCAAACGAACCTTTATTAGAGACCTTACTGCCACCCAGTTGGCTAATCTGAAAAGGTATGAGATTTGGTTGATCATCGTCAACTTTGCTTTGTGCACCCCCTGTTCTTGTAAAGAATATGCCATCCGGCCAGAGAATCTGCAAGTAATTCATCATAAGAAAAGGACAAGAAATCAATAAACTCCCTGTCTGATCAGGATAAGCAAGAAAGCAACATACCCATACTGTAGTGTTCACAACTTGTTCAGAATAACTGTTTCAAGTGGTTCATCTCAACATCAGATGGATGCCTTGATAAGGGCTAACCCCACAATCCCCAATAGAAGCAAGGCATTAACTAATAGGTAACCAAGCAGAACAGTGACAAAGTAGAACAGTGAAATCAAACTTAACAGAAACACAACTTAATTGAGATAGCCACGTCAATGCTTTACCCTTTGATGCTTTTTAACATGTTCACTATCAAACACAAGAAAAGAAGCCCATGTGTAATCCAGCCTCTGCAACTAGAAGACATACCAATGAAACTTTTTACCAAGCACCTTTACCCTTTGATGCTTTTTAACATGTTCACTATCACACACAAGAAAAGAAGCCCATGTGTAATCCAGCCTCTGCAACTAGAAGACATACCAATGAAACTTTTTACCAAGCACCATTCACATGTGTGTTGGGCAACAGTTTAGGCACCTTTGATCTATGTTACAATTTAATTTTCAATTATGTCTCTGGGATGCAACATGCATAGCAGCAAAAGCACATCAGCACTCCTATGATAAACCTAATCAACCTAAGCTGCTAGCCCATACTCAAGATCAAATAGGCCCAGAGTAATATTGAAAAGGTTAAAAAGCCAATGAAAAATACATCTCCCATTATTTTGGTGTTACATGCAGGGTTTTAGGCGTCAAGCCCTCTGGGAAAATTTTCTTGTTAAAGTTGACAAGCCCCAGTCATACATGAGATGGCAAAAATTAACTGGCATAAGGTAAATTGAATTGCATAAATCAAGTATGCTGTTGATCCAGGATTAGTACAGTAGGTTTAATGAAGAAATAAAAAATTGTTTCAGTACTTACATCTTGCACCCACTGAATCCCTAGAGCAATAGTGTCCTCTCTCAGAAGCCAGTAAATTTGCCTCAAAAGCCAGTCATCAATAGCATCTTCCATTATCAACTGCAGTATTTGCTTTGATATCCAAAAGACCTGTCTTCTGTATTAATAAAGATGAGCACATGTGAAAGACTGGCTGATGATACCACAATAACAGGCTGTGGAAGGTTATTCATACCATGAAAGGGAGCAGGATTATATTATATTCAGAAAAGTTGAGTAGAATAACTTTTGACTGAAAAATTATCATTGCATTTCCATTTCATCAAATGTAATCTGGAATTCACCAAATATGCACTTACATTTCTTAGCTCAAATACCAGAGGATAACCAAAATTCAGCAGAGACTTGAGTACAATGTGTATACTCAATTGCACAAATTCAGCTAAAGCTAAGGAATCTGTCTCAGAATTTTCAAATGGAATAGATTTTGAGGTTCTTTCCCAAATTTAAGTCCAGCCATCAGAACATAAAATCTTCCATAGCTAATTGCTTTTCTTGTGATATAGTTCTTATTAAACATTTCATCTGATTCTTATCATATACAATTTAGGGCAGCATACATAACTATAAGGTCGGAGAAAGAACAAGGATTGCTGTAAATAGCATATGCACCACTTCCTCAATGAACTAATGAGAAAAATGAACCAACCTCAGCCATCCTCTTCTTTTAAGCTGAAACACCTTATCAACTAGATTCAGCAGAGGTAAACTTACATTAGATGGTGTCCACTGCAAAAAAAAAAAAAGAAAGAAAGAAGTTAAAGCTTCCCAAGGTTGTGAATTAAAACAAGCTTCAGAGATGACGTTGAAAACTAAACATCTTTAGAAGCAATGTCTCATCTGAACATTGCGAGAAGACTGCAATATCAGACATCATCATATTGTGAAATACAGATTCAGTACTGCAGTTATTTTACTCACTTACTGTGTCCCTAACTCAAAAAATTCCCACCTCTAGCAACATTTTTTTATTTCAATATCTTAGTGCCCTTGCCCAACATTCACCTTTCTTATCTGCCACAAAGTTTTTGCCAAGTTTCATCCTACATCTGCCTTTTACTGTCTTAATGCTATTTAATCTTGTGATCCTCAGCTCCTAGAACCAAGTTTTTTTAATATATTTGATATCTGACAACCAATGTGCCACTCTATATGCCACTTCAGGCTTTCCCCAAGATATATAATTTTATCAACAATGCAAACTCCTCGAAGACCTCCATTAGAATTCCTAAAGGACCTCACAAAATGCACATTCAGCTTTAAATCAATGGTCAACAGCCTCAGCAATTTCTACCATGAGGTTGATCATTCAATCTGTTTACATAAAAAAATTGAATGCATCTCTTGCTAATCTACCCGAACAGTTTACCCCTAGAACATGGGTTTCTTGGCTTAAATGCTTCCACCAAAATGAAAAAAAAAAAGAAGAAGAAGAAGTTGATTAGTAAAAGTTTAGACTCAGCTGCTCTTTGATATAAAACATCAGGGAGACAGCAATCATCTAACAAAAATGCAAGAAATAATTCAAAGCTGGGGAGCAGAAGGTGGTAATCTATATGTTTATAAGATTCACGTGTATGGTTAATTAATTAAGAAGGAACACGACTCAACTAAAGGCTGATACCAAACTACATGAACTCAGTAATATGAATTGCAGGTCCTAAGAAGGCAATTTCTTAATTTAACTTGTAGGAAAACACTCAACTGAAAATGACAAATCTACAAGAAGTGCCTGTTGTTTTGCTCTATGAACTCAAACAGGTAATATGATTTGCACTAACCTCCAAATATCTTTGGCAGCAAAAGGTCACGAGTCATGAAGAAAATGAGAAAGAAATTGAAGATAACCAAACTCAAAATACCTCAGGTGGCATTCCAACTGGATCGTCCATATGACTGGACACTACTGCAGAGTTTTCTACAGAAAACCCACCATGGTTAATCCGTTTACTTTTCTCCTCTAAAACATGTTTTTTCTCTAAACCTAAGGTCCGCAACTCATCACCCTGTTTGATCACCCGAGGAGGAAAACCCTTCGCATTCAATTCATTATCTGAATGCCAACCATTGGCTTGTGCAGTAGATCCAACTCCCTTCTGTTCCTGATTTTCTTGAATATGACTTTCCTCAGTATCAGAAAAGCTGTTCACAGGTTCTAAGGTATCCTGCCTCAAGACATGTTTATTCACATCATCTGAATGCCAGGACAAGTTCCTGCTGTAGATTGAAGAATCGGTTTCATCAAATGGGGAAGTCGAACCAACAACTTTACGCATAAAGCCATCTGAAACCCCTTTGAACTGGCGCACAATATCATCCACAGCACCATCCACGTTTACTGTTTCAGTTAAAGTACAAATTGAAAAGAGGAAAATAATTGAGCAGAGGTGATAGACAAGAAACGATGCTCATGGTTTGCAAATAAGATCCGCAATAGTAAACTAACATTAACAGAAATGATTGCATTATACTCAGATTGAAAGGGTTATAGAGGTCTTCAATAAATGACTAGCTTTCAAACTAAACTACTTGTTTGCAAAATTAGGGCCAAAGCCCGTATAATCTATACCCTACCCTCAAGTGGATGGATGATGCAAAAAACAATCAGAAAGATTCAATTTAAGGCAAGAAATGCGTTGTCTTTAATTCACTCAGATTTCACGTATAGAAGCCAAAGGAAGCAAAGCCTCTCTCCAAGATAGGAAAACCAAGGTCCCAAGAAATTCTCTATCATGCAAGTGTGTGTGAGAGAGATAGAAACGATATGAACAAGATGGTGCATTAGAAGTGAAGGCATAGTTTCAAATAAGAAGCTAAGGTGAAGCAACACAGAAGAAGACACCCACATACCTGCCAGGGTTCTCATGACTGAGGAAGATTTTCCAAAAGAGTAATTCTTCAGAAGGAAAAAAAAAAATTGAAATTCAGAGTCATTCACCTTGACAAGTGAAAGCATAGATAAGAAAAGGAGCAACAACATGCTAAACAAAAATCTACAGCAATGGAATACAATTTGCACAGAATCCATACTTTTGAGGAAACACTTAAGAAATCCCACACTTCATGCTGCTCCACCACATTTGCTATGGACAAGAGATCCTGGGAAATGCAATAAGATTAATGAAGAGGAAAAACGAAATAAACATTATTAAGAAGAAATACAGAGTACAGATTAGACACTACTTGAAGATATTTATCAAGCTGAATACAGCGTTGATGAACAAAAGCATCTTCAGTGCTTGACGAGAATATCCTTTTCGGAGGCAAGTGTAATGTGTAATTAGGGATCTCTTTTAGATGTTTATGCAATCTCTCGAAATTCCTGTATCTGCAAAGGAGGAGGTGGAAATTGATACAATAGCAAAAGAGCTTCTAGTTATATAGAAACTCTGGATTTTTCACATGGATTACATCAATGCAGTGATATCAGCTATGGAGAATGGAGTGGATCAAGAAAAAGTAAAAATATTTATAAAACTAGTAGCTTTAAATCATCTTTAGATGAGAGCAAACCTTCTTTTCACAAACCAAGTTCTGTTCTCTGAATCTGTCACTGCTATTGAGTAAACTGCAAAAGAGTTTGACCCAAGTTTCTCAAAATATGCTCCCTTAACCTGTAAAGACATGGATATACAAGCTGTAAGATAATTTAATTAGATTCAAGTATGATGACAGGAAAAGTGCAAGGCTCAAGAAGCTGCTCTAATTTAAATCCCTTATTGCACAAAGAATCTAGTGACAATTTATGTTCTAAATCTGTATGTCTTGCAGTGATTTCAGAAAAGGATGCACACCTGACACTTCAACTTGGGACTATGAGGTCCCTCGCTGCGAAGTACTATGTCTGAAACCTTCTTAACAGCATGATCTGCACTCCTGTGAGATTCTGGACTGTAAAACTCTGAGATAATGGACCCCCCACCATCTCCTGTAAATGCCTTCTTTTTATCAGGCAGTGCTTCTAGAGCAGAGGTGCTATTGGATCTCTTAATCCCACCTCTGTTTTCATTCGAAGCGAGATTGTCAGCATTCTCCCATTCACCACCAACACGTGACCCTGCAAAAGACAATTCCTGGCTACCAATCTGCATAAACTGTCTCCCATCTCTATTCTCGTGACTTGTTAAAGTATCTAGACTTAATCCATGTGTTAGATGCAATACTGCTTTCTCCTCCATCTTTGTAGACATTGTGTTGCTATTTATTGGCATATTTTTTCCCAAATTTGTAGCTGCGGTGTTTGTAACAGAACTCTTTGCCATTGATTTCGGAACCCCTGCTTTGACATTCTTGTTCTCTTTCTTTTTATAATTTCTTCCTTTTGCCCACATATTTTCCAAATTTTCAGGTGTAAGCACTTCCGTTCTTCTATGGGTCGCCACCTCTAATATTCGTGCCCACTCCACAGGATGTGACTGCACAGGCTCTTGTTGGTGTGAGTTATAATCCAAGTATGTTTCTCTGTGATGATCAATTTTAGCCAAAGTTTTATCAGTCCCTCGATAGTCCATTTTGTTGTCAAAAATCTCAGACCTTTGACTATTTAAGGAAGGATCTTTTCTTGAGGTAGAGTCAACATTATGCACACTCCCTGCAGGGTGATCACCACCAGCATCTTTTGGACTATCATCTTTAATGGCAAGTAAGATCAATTCAAGCACCTCATTGATATACCTGGTCACATAAAGCATAACTATAAGATTCAATATGGTAAGGTGCATATTAACAGAAAAGAATTCCAAAACTTTATCTAATCTTGCAGGGTATTACATGCAAACAAAAACATGATTGTAAAACATTTGTAGACAATACACCTATCAGGATGGTCATAGCACCAAATACTTTGAAAAATGGTCAACTCATGAAAGATGAAACATTTGGAGAAGGATAGCACTGATAGGCACTTCTCCAATCAGACAGTCTAACCAGCAACAACAGGTGATAAGACGGCTTATTAGGAAGAATTTAAGAATGCAGTTTTTCCTACGTTGAGAATAAGAATGCATAGCCGATGCAATACCAAGAAAATATTGTCCATAACAGTAAAAGAAATGCTGTGAGAATATTCTATTTTACCTTAAAGGTATGCTATATCAAGTACACAGCTTAGAAATGTGCATTTTAGCACAGTGCGCCCAGTTATCCAAGCTAAAAAACAAAATTAAGTGCGTAGAGCTGATAATTACGTGTAATAGACAATATCAGTGCCAAGTAAATCTTATACATAAAAAGACCTAAAAGAAAAGCTGTCAGAACAGCCTATTTCACCTTAACGGGATCTTATATCAAGTGCACAGTCCAGAAATGCCCATTTTAGCAGAATTCATCAATAATTCAAACATATATAATCAATGAGCGCGTATTGTTTTACTGCATGTATTCCATACAAGTGGTTCACAGTAAAACATAGCAAGTTCTTGGTTGACAGATTACAGCATTAAGGATTCACAACCAGCTGCTCTATAAAAATATGATTTTTTCTTCTCTTCTTTTCAGGAAAACTTGCTGTAAGTTGCTTCACAGAATGTTGTCAATTTCGTTTCAAAAGGTGCCTAACAATTAGACAGCAATGAGCTTTCCCAAGAACTAGTAGAGCCATTTGTCCTCAACCTCCCCCAACCCCCTCCTTCCTCTTCTTCTTCGATAATTTTGTCTTTTTCAAGATTATATTTCATATTACTTCTTTCCTATGAGCACCAAACATCAGGAGACAAATGGACACATTCTTAGAATGAGGCCTTAAGCCATCATCCAATTACTTTTAAATCCAAAATTTCCTCAAGTTCTCATGTTGCACCTAAAATAATCTTCTTCTTTTTTTGTTTTTAGAAAATCTACATTTACAAAGAAAAAAAAAAAGAGGCCTACAACCAAGACTGGGTAATCTTGTATACTTACGCAGGGCTTGCAAGGTTTATAAGAGGCTGCATTACCAAGCAAGTTACGATCTCTCGAGCAATAGTCCAAACCATCGGACACTGAGCTTCACGAGGTCTTAGTACTATAGCTAAAACTCCACCAATCAACTGTTGAAGAACCTTTTTGGAAGAGAAAATGGAAGCAAAAGAAAAGGATTGTTAAATAAAATAAAGACAGTATATACGGAAGCAGGAAAAAAAATAAAAATTGGAACACTCCACTCACACCTTGTACTCACTCTCAGGAGATATCAGTGCAGGATGAAGCTCCTTAGAAGCAATTAGATGGTGTTTCAACCTTTCATCTCTCTCTTCAGTGGAAAGAGTTTCCATTACATCAGCACCTATGGCCGCTTGGTTTCGTCTAAAGAGGTCTAAGTGATCCCCTATTAAATCAACTATATCCCTGCAACAATAGACAGTCTTTAATTCTGATGTTTTCACACTTAAAGCTTCTCAAGGGCTTTTTAACTAAGAAAAGTTTCTCGATGACTTGTGTGACCATTTTAAAAGTTTCTTGATGACTTGTGTGACCATTTTCATTTTAAAAAAGCTATTACAGGACAAAGAAAAACTTACCTTGTTAACAAGTCAATGGGGTTTATCTCTTTAGCCCTTCCAGATATCTCACCAAGAGCATCCATGATTACTGACCGCATCAATTCAGGTACCTCCCTATCTGGTGTAATTTCTGAATACCACAAATCTACCACGAAATCCTTCAATATCTTATCAATGAAATCACTAATTGCAGCCTCGACAACTGGAGAATCAATTTTCCTCTTCCACTTTGGTGGCGGTGGCACGGAAGAAAGTCGTGAATCATTCAAAGACAGTTGTTTCTTCTCCAAATGTGACAAATAAGAAGGTCGACGAACTGACCGGCGCACTTTCCAGCTGAACTCCACCTCATTACACAAAATTCGTAACAAGGAAACAAAGAGAATTGATATGGGAAGATTCATCCACATTGATGAACTTGTATCTGTAATGAATGGCAATGATCGTCACCGAAAAACACATTAAATTGATTATTTATCATCACTATTCTGTTAGGCAAAGGACACCGAAAAAATGCATCACACGCACGCAAATAACCAAAAACATTTATTTAAGTAATAAATCTAACCTATGAATCAACTCCATGCCACTCAACCTGCTTTTTATAGTTAACCTCAGCTGATTTAATTTCATCATTTTTAACAAAAAGAAAAGAAAACAGCGAGGACTCGAAAATTTAATTTTCTACCAAGTCCTTAATTTTCACAGGCAACCAAAACATAATCAGGTAGGAAAAATAAAATAATTAGTTTCAAAACATCACAGAAAAAATTGTAAAAACCCTGGCTTAAATTAAAACTAAGTACCAAATAAAATAAAAGCATTTCACCTTGAAAGAAAAGTAAAATAATCACTGAAAAGCAACCAATGCCGTGTCAACAGCAAATTTCATAAAATGCTAACCCTAGCTCAATTGACACGACACCGGAACACAAATTCACTTATTAATTGATCAAAAAAACCTAAAAATTAAACCTTCAAAACGAACTTTATTAGGAGTTAAACAGAATCAAAATAGCTTAAGAAAACGCGAACTTACGAGATAAGAAGTAAGTGACGCAAAAGATACAGAGACACCACCAAACCATTCGAACTTTAGCTTCTTCAATCAGATCCTGTATTGTCTCCATAGCCTTCATTTTATTTGTTTTCTAAACCCTGGAATTCCTCAATTTTTTATCGCGATCATGAAAAGAAATTGAAAATCGAGATTGCGGGAGCCCAAGGGAATTCGGAGTCGATTTTTATTCGCATTTGAATGGTACGTGGAGAAAGAAAGGTGCTGGAGCTGGTGCTTTCTCCAACTTGGTTTTGCAGTTGCCACGTCGGAAAGCAGCCGTACTCGGTCACGACCACCTCCAGTTTAAAGGGGGAAAAAAAAACACACAACGGGAATTTCCTAGAAATGATGAACGATTTGGTCATCTACCATTTTTTATTCATTTTCACATTTATGAGCTACTTTTCCGTGTACATGCTAGAAATTATATATTAGATTTAAATCATCTCATTTAACCGTTTAAATGAAATTTTAAATTAAAATGACTTTTCGATATTTAATTAAAAATCTTAATCACAAATGGTAAAAGTTTACTAAACCTATTACCATCTTAAATCACCTAAATCAACAACAACAAAAGAAAAATTAAGCTTATCGTCAAGGCAATTCATGGAAAAACAAATTTTAAAAACTTGATTATATAATATCTAATCTAATAAAATATATATATATATATTATTACTGAGAACATGTTTTTTAAAAATTTAATTTTTTATTAAAAATTAATTTTATTATATTTCTAAATTAAAAAAAAAATACGGGATTAGTGCTATGTTTAAACCAGTATGGCGAAAATCTTAACAAATTCGATGTACCAAAACTTGTGATATCTGTTCATAAAGTTTTACCAGCATGATGGAAATCTTAGGAAATCACACCCAAAGGCACCACCACGGCTTTGAATTTATTTTTAAGGCAAGGTAGAAGGGCCGTATTAACAGACAATGTTTGAGTTCATATAAATAATTGATTAAAAACAGAGATCTTGATGTATATGGAAATATATAAAGTGTGGAATCTAGTAATGGGATTTGGATTGGCATCATTTGTGTGGACAGGGACAGCCATTGCCAAGGTGGCCATGTTGATAATGCAGATTCATGTCCAGCTACGCTGTGGAAATTGAGAACAACATGAGCCGATGTATCCAAATTCTCTAAACGGGATTGTACCATTCGTGGAGTGCGAGGCTCAGTCAAGCCCAGAAAGTTATTCTGGGCTCGCCCTGAAAACAACAGTCAGCAGCCTTATATTCTGGATCCGTGAGCCTGGAGCTGCCCAGTTTAAGTTTTTTTCTTTTTCCTGTTTTTGTTGGAGATGATAAGATAATAATTGCGTGTTTTTTTTTAATAAGTTTATAGACTTTCAAAACTGTAACAATCAAGTAAAATTTGAAAAATGGCGTGTAAACATTGTTAATGTGTCATTTAAGTTAAAAAAGAAGAGGAGCAAAAATAAAGAAGCCAAAGGAAATTCCCCTGAAATTTTTTTTATTATTATTAACGTGGGTGTCCGGACTAACTTGTATGTATCATAATTGATCCCACAAGCCCCTGAAGTTAACGATTATATAAGCTTTCAGTGCTCCTGAGATTTGTAGAACTCAAACTAATGATCTATATGGAACAAATCTAGAGTATTTTCAATTTTCACGTCATACATATTTGCTCTGTAAAAATTACTCAATTATTGTAATTTTAAAAATCTATGTATTTATTTTAAAAAATAAATTTTGACACGTTTAATTGTAATAAATTTCAAAATGCACATATTTATTGTGTTGTTATTTAGTTTTTGTTTATAGAAAATTTTCTTTTATGCTAGGGAACAAAACAAAAAGGGAAGGAAGTGGGGGGGGGGGGGGATAATTTTCCACTTTCCTGAATAAAAACATATATCTTAATTATTCACCATAAATTCTGCTGGTAATTTATTTTTGAATTGTATAGTATACTGTAAAGAAATTAAGTATTTACATCTTAAAACATTAAAAGAAATTAAAAGAGGTTTTTTTTTGTTATTATTGCTCATCAACACACATAACACTATTGACGGAAATAATATTTTTTAATTTTCAATATGGTTCTTTGCAAAATTTATTTATTTTTAGTTTAAATTAACATCTAATTACATAATTTTTTAAGAAGAAATGGTTGAAATAAGATACAATGAATTGAAGTGAAATGACAGGTTGAATGGGAGGCAACTTTTAAATTTATTTTCAAAATTTATTTTTGTTTCCTATCCGTTTGAGCTATCATGTAACCAATCCATGTAATTTTTAAAATTTCAATATTGATATTAAATTATTTTTTTCAGTTCTTTTTTTATGGAAAGAGAGAAAGAGAGAGTCGTTGGATTTTAGAGTAGAAAAAAAAATTATTGCTAGCGACGATCTCGGCTACAAAAATAATTGTTTTTTGTATCAAATAGCTCCATATGACGATAATAGTTCAAATTAGGTGTTTGTTTAGCTTAAAAATATTGAGGGAAAAAATAGATTCGAACTTGAAAAGATTTTGGTTTTCGAGTTAATTTTGGATTTCGGCTCATTTCTTTGTATTTTTTGAAGCCATGAGTTGATTTAATAAGATTTTTATGGTGTTTTTTAGATATTTATAGTAAATAACGGATTGAAAATAAGTTTACTTATCAAAAACTCTAGGATCCTGTTTTTTTCCTTATCACCACAACAACTGAATTTTGAAGATTCTCAGATAATGTATCATTTACTGATAAAGATAATTTGTTTTTTTTTAATAATTAAAATGAATGACATATTATTTCCCTCGTTAACTTTTAAAAAATAAAAAGTTAACACGTGAGCCTTTGCTTAATGAGTTAAACGCTAGGCCTAGCTTACAAGCTCAACATTGTCTAACTAATTAATTTTTTTTAAATGATTTTTTTTAAGTAATACCTTATTTAGCATGTTTTTTTAAAAAGAAAATCAGTGTGACCACGTGTCAATCGCCCTTGCAAAAATAAACAAACGACAGAATACACGAAAGACTTTTCCTGCCCACTGATCTGCACACCACGCCGCGTTTCGCTAACTGTTGAAAAAAACCAGCGTGCGCCGCTTCTAGTTCTTGCACCTGGTTTAAATTCCAGTCAACAATAAAGTCATCTAAATCAACGGCAAAAAATTTCTTCTATCACCAATCAAACGGCCACTTCCCCGTCTCTTTCATTGTAATAAAAATATCTCCAAAAAAGTATACCACCACTAAAAAAATCTAATCCTTATCCACTTAAGGCAAGGGCCCTTCGACTGCACTTTTCACCGTTATTGGTGTATTTGGTCCCCTTACTCTTAAATTTACCTATTACGATTCCCTTAATAGTTTTTATATTAATTTCACCCCTTATTTTGAAATGCATCAAAATAATATTTTTTATTTTTTAAAATTTATTTTTAATATTATTATATCAAAAAAATTTAAAAATAAAAAATAATAATTTAAAAATAAAAAAATTTAATTTTTTTTTAAAATAAAGTGAAATTGCAAAAACAAACACTATAGAAATAAGAAGAAGATGGATGATATTCGTATAAAAAACAATAAAAGGACTAAACAGAAACAAAACTGCGAGTAAGGACACCACCAAGTAGATCATCATCACTCTCCCCTTATCCCACACTATTTAGCACTCTTTCATCCCATGATTCAGTCTCTCAAGCCTTATCCAAAACACTCAACCCGAAGCTCTCCGTGTGATCCAAAACTACAACCAAGAAACCAAGAGACAGTGTTGTTTTGATACGATGATCAAATCACTTCTCTTCCGTTCATTTCCATCTCCTTTACTCATAGAAGCCCGAGATGTTAATCGTTCAAGCAAGAGAGTTGTTTCTTCTACCATTACTTGTTCTTCTTCAAGAAGCGATGATGCTTTAAATATTCCTAAACTCGATCCCTTTAGCCGAACCAAGATTGAGCGAGCTGTTAAGTCACTACCCTTGATTCAAAAATCCGAGAGCGAACTTGCTGGTAAATGTTTTAAACTTGATCTCTTACTATTTTTTTGATTCTTGATTCTCTGAAGACCATGACATGATGATTTTGTGTTTCTTTTATATTTAAGTTTCGATATTCCGATTTTTTTATGTGATGCAATGATTTTCTTCAAGTGTTGTTCGTTTCTTGATTGGAATCTTGTATGTTTTATATCACATGGGCTGTTTTCTTGATTTTAATGAGGTTCTGTTACTTGTGTTGAAATATTTGAATTTGTTAGTTTGAAGCTTTTTTATTGATTTTGGCGATTAGTGATGCCAACAGTGTAAATATGGTGTTTTTGTATGCAGATTATTGTTCAACCCTTGAAGGGGATGATTCTTATAGCTGCTGGAGAGCTTATTTTGAACTGAAAGATCTTGAAGTAAGTTACTTATAGCATTGATCATTGAAAATAGAGTGAAAGGGAAGATTTGAATTACAAGTTTCAGTTATATTAATCTCTTGATATTGAGTTGAGTTTGGTATATGATCGCCGTGTAATGGCATAGAAGGATCCATATTGGCGACCCAATTAATTTGGGATGGAGGCTTGGTTGTTGCTGCTGTATTAATTCAATAACTAATCTTAACACAAGCAGCCAACTAGTTAAACTGATTCCAATTAGATTGAGCTGGTTCATTGGCTTGCTAAGATCAGTTTATCAATACTGATGTTCTGTTAGAAGTTGAGGGATAAACTTAAAAACTAGAGAAAATCCAATATTTATCAAGTACTTGAGAACCATTAAGTAAAGTCTTAACAAGTTGTGATGCGCTGCAGAGAGAGTCACCGAAAGAGGATGTAGTGAGGCTAATTATCCAATCTGGTGGTGTTAAGTCATTAATTGGGTGCTTACATGGAATTTCATCAATGAACAAAGGGAAAAAGAAAGCTTTCAGTATGGCGGCACCACCGAATGAGATGAAAGAAAGAGAGAGACTGTGTCCAATACCAGATGGTTTGCCAAAATCGCTGGAGGAGCTTGAAGAGGAAGAAAGAGCTAGAATGCCGGATTCACCATTTACTAGAATGCTTAGAACTAAAGGAAGGTTCCCTGCTTGGTACTCTCCTGCTCCGGACCACGAAACAGATTGATAAACAAGCTGTGTCGTGTTGCATGCCTGTGCTCGGTTGCTTCTTTGCATACCTTGTATACATGGATGTGGTGTGAATATGTGAGATTTCTATAGATGATATTGATTCATATGGTGTTTATATACTCTGGGATTTTTATCTGATCGTCCTTTCTTCAGGTTGCGTCATGGAAAGTTCTTAGTGCTAGAAAATCTGTTTGCAACATTCAATGTCTGCAAATTTTGTAAAAATGTGTTTCACGGGTTAAGAAATTATTTTTTGTTTTTCTTAATATTTTTGCAAGTTTTTGAGTATTAATGGGTGCGAATGAAAGTGTTTTCTTTTTGTGGAGTTGGATTTTCTAATAAACTGTAGTTTTTTCAGTTTTGCATTGAACCTTTATTATCTGTTTTATGTATATATGCATTGACTAGTGTGTGCCCAAAGAAGATGGAATACAGGGAACAATGCCACTCCAAAATAGCTCTTGCAACACATTTGATGCAAACTATAGGGTTGTGCTGTTACCTTTCCTATCGCTACAATGTCAATCTTGCTTTCTTCCCAATCCTAACAGCCTTAGTGCAGCTCGGAGGAAAGTAAGAAGCCATAGCATTGTTTTCCATGACAGCACGTGGAGGAACAGAGGTATTTTTTTTTTCTCATCATCAGACAGAAAAAGAAAATAATCGTATGTTAATTCGAAAAGAGATTCTCGCGTCCATGGTGGCAAAGGGATCGAACTCATACTAGTTCCTCACATCATCTACCAATAAACCTATCTGAAATACCACAGGCACCACACAAAGATCCATTGTTACTATAAAAATAACGTAGATGAAGAAGGTGACACCTGTTATTCTCCAAAATGGTTCTTCTCCAGTATTTAAGGTGTTATTTTGGTGCCAAAGATTAGTTACAGATTGATACGGTCAATTGGTAGTTTTTTAGTTATTCTTAGTTTAGTGTCATTGAGTCATGTTCCCCACAATCCAAGCAAAACCTATGCTCTAATATTAGAGGTGCAGCCAAATTCCTATGGTGTCAATAAACTGCACAAATCTCGGGTGCCTAAAACTGGAGATCTCTTTCCACAACCTCTCAATGGCTGTCAAACCTTTCCTTTCTTCTCCTTGATATAACATCCTTCTCACATTCATTCCCTCCTATAAGCAGCCTTGGGACTTCCAAGGTAGTCAGTAATGGCTGAACCTCTCAGAGTCTTGGGCTGCTTTTTCTGTTTTTCCTTTCTCTTATCTTCTTTCTCAAACTTCTCTCTTGCCTTAACTGATGCTGAAGCATCTTCTATTGCTCGTCGCCAGCTATTGACATTACATGAAAATGGTGAACTTCCCGATGATTTTGAGTATGAGGTGGATGTGAAAGAAACCTTTGCAAACCAAAGGCTCAGGAGGGCATATATTGGTCTCCAGGCCTGGAAAAAGGCAATGTACTCCGACCCGTTTAATACAACTGGCAATTGGGTTGGCGCCGATGTGTGTGCTTATAATGGTGTGTTTTGTGCACCGGCTCTTGACGACTCTGGTCTAAGCGTTATGGCAGGTGTTGATCTTAACGGTGCTGATATTGCTGGGTACCTTCCAGCTGAATTGGGGCTTTTGACAGATGTTGCATTGTTCCACATTAACTCTAACAGGTTTTGTGGAATCATCCCCAAGAGCTTTTCCAAGCTCACACTCATGTACGAGTTTGATGTCAGCAACAACCGCTTTGTTGGTGACTTCCCTTCTGTTGTTTTAACCTTGCCAAGCCTCAAGTATCTTGACATCAGATTCAATGATTTCGAAGGTAGTTTGCCTCCAGAACTCTTCAACAAGGACCTCGATGCTTTGTTCTTGAATGACAACCGGTTCACATCCACTATTCCGGAGACAATAGGCAACTCACCAGTTTCTGTAGTCACATTTGCGAACAACAAATTCACTGGCTGCATTCCACACAGCATCGGCAAGATGACCAACTTGAACGAGGTCATCTTTATGGGCAATGATCTTGGTGGTTGCTTCCCAGCAGAAATTGGGCTGCTTGGTAATGTGACTGTGTTTGATGCCAGCCACAATGGGTTCACAGGAATCTTGCCGTCCAGCTTTGCAGGGCTAAAGAAGGTTGAACTCTTGGATCTTGCAGACAACAAGCTGACAGGATTTGTGCCTGACAACATTTGTAGGTTGTCAAGCTTGACGAACTTCACATTCTCGTATAACTACTTCAAGGGGGAGGCTCAAGCTTGCGTGCCTCCATCAAGGAAGGACACCGTGTTGGATGATACCAGCAATTGCCTGTCTGACAGGCCAAAGCAGAAGTCAGCCAGGACATGTTACCCGGTGGTGAGCCGACCTGTGGATTGCAGCAAGGACAAGTGTTCTGGAGGAGGAGGTTCTTCAAACCCCCATCCAAAACCACAACCCACACCACCTACTCTAGAACATAAACAAACCCCATCTCCACCTAAATCTACTTCTACTCCAACACCATCATCACCAATCCCTGCCCCTCTAACACCAGAATTACCAAAATCAGAACCTAAGTTACCGCTGGCTCCAGTTGAACCAATTAGTCCATCAACACCAGAGGTATCCTTACCACCATCTTTATCAATTAGTCCATCAACTCCGGAGATATCCTCACCACCATCTTCATCAATTAGTCCATCTACCCCATCATCTGACCCATACAATCCAGGA
>Ga0325414_1003349_pt1 | contig 16617 bp, 14 predicted proteins | sample PopdelMetagenome_8_FD_206183 | JGI IMG/M metagenome (GOLD analysis project Ga0325414, IMG submission 206183) | Populus deltoides microbial communities from Bellville, Georgia, United States - Leaf-PdKOR-R3 | ecosystem: Host-associated > Plants > Phyllosphere > Phylloplane/Leaf | place: USA...
AGCACCAACCTAATATTAGGTTGTTATTTGAGAATACGATAACTTCATAGAAAACAAACCAAAACAAATTATAAAGTCCATTTTCTAATCAATTGAGTTTAATAATTTTGTACTTTCTAAAACTATTTGTTCTTATTTTTTAAGGGGTGAATGATGTGTTGTTTACCGTTTTTTCTTGGAAAAAAAATAGAGTAGGTGATGATGCATCACCTACTTTTCTAGAGTCTGGTTCACATTTGGTTGGAAAGTCGAGTAGCTGACTTCGAGGGCTAAAAGAACTTACCCATTATTTTTTATATGAAAATGTTTACGAAACACCATAAGAACTGTAATAAACCAATTTATAGTCTTAAATGAAACTAAATGAAACTTTTCTTATTAAAAGGAACCTATTAACACCTAGTACGATGAGTTTTATAATTGAAAAGTGACCATTCACCAATGTTCTCTCTTATTTTTTGAAGACTCTCTCTCTCTCTCTTCTTTTAAACTCAGGAACTAAAATGTTAGAAAAATAAAATTTTATATTAATTAAATTGTTTAATTTCCAAACTAAAGGGATCTAAAATGATTTTTTTTCTTAACTAAAGGAATCATTGGATTCTTTAGCTAGAGGCTTGGTAAACAAGCCTTCTAATTATTCTTTTGAAGTGCAATAGAGTAACTCTAGTTCTTATTTTTGTTGAAATTATCTAATAACATGAAACTTGATCTTCATATGCTTGGTCCTATCATGAAAAATGTAATTTTTTGAAATAGCTATTGCTGATGTGTTATCATAGAACAATTCTGTGGGACTTCATTGATCAAAGTCCAGATTAGTTAGCATTTTTCTTAATCATATCAATTGCTTTGCTGCCACATATGCTGTTATGTACCTTGTCTCTATAGTGGAATGTGCAACCATTGATTGCGTCTTTGAGTTCCAATAGAAAATGCTTTCTCCCATAGCAAAACAATAACTTGGGATGCTCATCATTTCTTCATCATTTCCAGCCTAGTCATTATTAGAAAAACCAATAAGTTTAACAGAACTAGATTTCACAAAATGCATGCCAAACTCTATGGTCCTTTTTAGATATCTTAGAACTCTCTTGGCTGCCATAAAATGGATTTGACTTGGACCTTGCATGAACCTAGGGAGGTAATTGACATCAAACACAATGTTTGGATATGTAGTAGTTAAATATAACAAGCTCCCAACTAAACTTCTATAGGCTTTACCATCTGTTTTGGGTGCTCCATCCTCCTTAATTAGCTTTTATCCCAGTACCATAGGTATACTAACTAGTTTGCAATTTTCCATTGCAAATTTATTTAGTAGCTTCAAAGTAAACCTCTTCTGACATAAAAGGTAACCTTGCACAGACCGAGTTACCTTTATGCCTAAGAAATATGTCAGAAAACCAAGTTCATTCATCTCAAACTTATCCTTTATGTTGGCTTCAAACTCCTCTACAAGTTGCTCATTGTTTCCTATAATCAATAAATCATCTACATACATTGACTCAATCAGTTTATGTTTATCAACATACTTCATATACAAAACTGCTTCATTCATACTCCTTTCAAAGCTTAAGCTTAAGAGATGACTATTCAATCTACTATACCAGGCTTTAGGAGTCTGTTTAAGTCCATACAAAGCCTTTTTTAGCAAACACACCTTGTTTGATGTAATCTCTTTTTCAAAACCATCAGATTGTTCAACATATATTTCTTCATTTAGAACACCATTCAAAAATATAGATTTGACATCCAATCAAAAGATATACCAACCATTTTGTGCAGGTAAAACAAGCAAAAAATTTATTGTATCAAGCCTAGACACTAGAGCAAATATGTCAGTGAAATCAATACCTAGTTCTTGTGAATATCCTTTCTTACAAACCTTGCTTTGTACTTGTTGATATTCCTATTTACATTTAGTTTAGTTTTGAAGATCCACTTCATACCAATTACCTTCTTGTGAACTAGTCTGTCAACCAATATCCATGTTTCATTCTTTTTTTTGTCTTTTTTTTTTTTTATCATAGTGAGCTTTTCTTTCATTGCTGATATCCACACTTGTGAATTGATTGTTTTTTCAAAATCTATTGGTTTTGCTTCAACAACATTGCACTTGTTGTAAATATCAGTAAAGGATCTTGTCCCCCTTACTAGTTTGTCATCGATAACATTATCATCCTCTGCAACATCCATTTCAATCTGTTGTTTCTGTTTTATCCCTTCAATTGATGCAGTTTCCCAGTTCCATGTAACACTTTCTGTAACTTTTACATTTCTAGCAATCACAACTTTGTTACCTTTCAAATCATAGATTTTATAAGCCTTAGATTTAGTGCTATAGCCTATAACATTCCTATATCAGCTTTTTGATCAAGTTTTCTCCTCTTAGCTTCAGGTTTCAAGACATAACATGGGTTGCCAAAGACTTTTAAATGATTAATATTAGGTTTAGAGTCATACCAGATTTCATAAGGAGTTTTGTTTGCCAAAACTCTTGTGGCCATATGATTTAGAAGGTAGGCTTGTAATAACCCGAGATTTCCAATCATTTCATGAAAAAAAATTCATGGTAATTTTTTTTTAAACCATTATGTCGATGATGTTTTTCATATTAGTATTCCAAGAACTAGCCAATAGGTTTCATTCATTGGTAGAATACAATACCCATATAATTTCATAAATCAACATCCCTATAAAAGAGAACTCAGTACACATACTCATAACATTATATTTACATATTCATAAGTTTCCATTCCTGTTCTGATATAGTTATCATTACAAGTCTTTATAAAAGTGTCGAACGACAATTTCATAACTAATAGATTTGTTCAAACAAAATACATAATGTCTTAACATACAGATACATAGTTCATAACAAAATATACGGACCTATGAGATGGGATTCCTATACACCTTGATTGAGTGACGTCCCTGTTACAATGCAAAATGGCTACAAGAATTATAAATAATTTAAACATTATATTAAATATTTAAAAGAATATTATCACTACTTTCTGTTAATAAACTAAGTGAGTATATTCCTTCCTTTAATCCTTACATACATAATACAAGCCTTATGTCAATTGTATTATCCTTACTCACACGTCTTAACCTCTCCATAGGAGTTGTAGGGACTAGAGTTAATACATTGGCCATGGTTAAATTACTTCGCTTTACCCCGGTCATCCTTTACAGACATCACTAACCACGATCAATCGCATTTCTTAAACCTGGTCATCCAATTCGGATGCCACTAACTAAAGCTAAGTTGTAATATCCAAACCCGGTCATACAATTTGGATGCCATTAGCCGAAGCTAATCACAATACCCAATCAAACACTCCATGAACAATTTAGTAGTCACAACAAAATAGAATAATTCTTTTATACGACATTATTTCAGAGATTTGATATTATTTAAGAAGAGAGTGGAGACCACCTACCTGTTCCTCCCGTGTGGTGTCCTCGTCCGGTCGAAGGTCCGATCCCGGATGTATTGCCTGACATATCAAATGATCACTAATCAACATAATCACATTCAATAATCATATAAACCGATACCATACATATCCCAAGAATACACATTTTCACATTCAAGTGTTCCACACATCATATAATCATACAATGAAAGTCATCATATCAAGACACTTCTCTTAATTTTAAATGTAAGTCACCCACAAACATCCTAGTGTTTAATTCTCGAGTCTCGTAGTGAGTTAGGTCAAACTGACGATGAAATCATCACAAGAATTAAATCATTTCTAACATGGAATTTGTCAACGAAATTAATCCATTGTTGTCACAGAAAATCATCAGAGAAAATTGGGTTGCTGGTGACACAAAAATCATCAACAAAAACGGGTCGCCAGTGACACATAAATCATTACCAAAAAACTAAGTCGTTGGTGACACATAAATCATCAGCGACGATTGAGTTACGAATGACACATGGAATCGTCAGTGAAAGTTTAATTTATTATTGACTTAGAAATCATCAATGAAAACTGAGTCATTTTCGACTCAGAAATCGTCAGCGAAAATGAATTCACGGCAAACGCATGGAATTTTCAGTGAACACAGTTCACTGCTGACTCAAAATCATTAGCGAAAACTGAGTTGCTATCAACTCAGAAATCTTCAACAATGATCGAGTCATTTTTTATTTTACTTTTCCCTAGGCTAAGCGTAAGGTTTACATTAAGCTTTCCCATTTGTAACATACTCCAACCTAGTTGGATATAAACCGTTACCATGTCACATCTAATTTATCAAAAGGTTATTAAGCAATACACAACCAAGTCTCAACTTTTATATTTTGCAAAGGTTCTCCTAATCATCATCTCAAGACTGAAAGCTAATGTTGCCACAATCATACATTCTATGCTTTCAATTCTATCATGCCAATTAATCAACACAAATTAATAGTTAATTCATATTTCACAAGAGTCCCATTTCCACCCTTTCTCTTGTTTCTCTAAGGGTGTTCATCATGTAAGATTTCCCTCATGGTTTCCCTTTTTTCTTTGACCAGACATTGATGTCCATTCTCTCCCAATTTACATATGCAATTCATCATTTCCATCACAAATATATTCATAACAATATGCTACAATCACACCTTCATTCACTTGGTTCATAACCATTCAAATTCATCAATCACATAAACAAGATCCATTAGCATAGTATGGTTTCTGTTTAAGCTCAAACATGTCACTAAGGGCTTAACAAGATTACAATTCTGCACATTCCATCATTTCATCTCACTTTCACACAAGTTCTTCAATCATATATGAAAAATCAAGACATTAACATAAACATGAATTCAGTTTCAGCTCAAACATGTTTCTAGGAGTTTAACAAGGTCACAAACAACACATTTCATCACTCATTTCTTTTATTATTTCAATTGGCTGGCCCTTAGTTAGGGTTTGTTCATCCATATACATCTATTTATTTTTGTTAAAGATTCTGAAATTATGTTCCCTTCACCCCTATTTTTCCTTCAATCTCTCTATTTAATCTTTCCAAATCTATAAGTGCAAGAGCCCTAAGTCTTTCCCTTTAAGGTTTCTTCCTCCCTTTGTCCCTAAATCTTAAAGAAACAAATAAGGAAGTGATGTTATTATTACCACACGATTTTAAGAAAGCTTTAGGAAAGGTTCTAGTGATTTTCTTCCTCTTTTCTCTCAGTTTTCTCTTTTCCTTCTATTGTTCCAGCCGACCCTCTAAGCTCTTTTTTTTTCATGTTTTTGGTTGTCTCTCATTTCTTTAACTCTCTATTCACTCAAACTCTCAAGAGAAATGGCATGCAATCTGGTTTGGTTAGGTTTCTTCTTGGGAAGGGGTGACTGCTACAACTAAGACTGCTAGCTAGTTTTGGGGGAGAGAAAAAGTCATCTCTTTTTTCTTTTCTGCATTTACACCCTTTTTAAATGAGATGGGGGTGTTTGGGTACTGGTAATGCTCGTTCTTTTTCCTCTTTTGGGTTATCTTAGGGCTGGTTACCTCCCCTATAATTCCCACCTAGAGTAGGCCGGTTTCCCCTCATAATTTCCACCTAGAGTAGGCTGGTTTGTTTCCTTTAATTCTTTCCTAGCATAGGCCATCCTAATACTATTTTTTTTATTGGGTTTTACATTCTACTCTCCTAATATAAATTTTATCCTCGAAATTAAGGAGGTTTCGCATTCCATACTTGATTGTTCAAATAGTTTGGGGTACTTCCTCATCTCAGATTCCTTCTCTCAAGTTTTTTATTCTATTTGAGCGGTCTACCATAAGATCTTGACAATAGAAATCCTCTTATTTTGTAGTTATTTCACTCCCCAATCTAGAATTCTTATGGGTCTCACTTCGAGCGTTAGGTCCTCTTTGACTTCTATCGTAACTTGGGGTAGAACTTGGTGAAATCCATGTTGGCCTTTCGTAACAAGGAGACATGGAATACATTGTAGACCTTGGCTAATTGCGGGGGCAAGTCTACTTTGTAGGCTACCGGTCCAATACGTTGCAAGATTTTAAAAGGTCCAATGAAACAGGGAGCTAGCTTTCCTTTCAATCCAAACCTCAACATATTCTTTCATGAGGCTACCTTAAGGAATACCTAATCTCCCACATTAAACTCGAGGGGTCCACATACTTTTTCTGTCTATCCTGTGTGACTTTTATCCGGTCATTAATGGTTCTTACTTTTTCAGTGGTGACCTGAACCAATTCTGCGTCATACAACTTTCTATCCCTGATTTCTTCCTAACATAAAGGAGTCATGCACCTCTTACCATACAAAGCTTTGTGCAGGGCCATCCCTATTGTTGCTTGATGGCTATTATTGTATGTGAACTCCACCAATGCTATGTGTTCCTTTTAGTTTCCTCCAAACTCTAATACACACATTCTTAATAGGTCTTCTAAAATCTGGATGACTCTTTTTGATTGGCCATCGGTTTGGGATAGAATGTAGTACTCATATCTAACCTTGTCCCTAAGGCGCATTGTATGCTCGGCCAAAGATGACAGGTGAACCTAGGATCCTGATCCGAGACAATGGATACTGGAATCCCATGAAGTCGCACTACCCTATTTATGTAAATCTTGGCAAGTTTATCTACCGGATCAGTCATCTTTATTGGTAGGAATGGTGCAAACTTTGTTAAGAGGTTGACAATGACTTATATTATGTCATTCCTTTTTTTTTCCCCTTAGAAAATCCTGACACAAAATCCATGGTGATCATCTCCCACTTTTATTCTGAAATTTGTAGTGGCTGAAATGGTCTTGCTGGCCTTTGATGTTCTACTTTAACTTGTTGACAAATGCCGCCCTTCGATACATATTCAGCTATCTCTCTTTTCATATTAGGCCACAGGTAGTGAGGTTTCAGGTCTTGATACATCTTGGTACTGCTAGGATGCATGGTAAAATTGAATTCATGTGCTTATTGTAGAATCATTCGTTTAACCATCTCGATATTGGGTATATACACATGTTGTCCCATCATCAATGCTCCATCATCTGCTACTTGGAATGGGGTTTCTATCTCGACATCCATTTTCCTTCTTATCTTGGACCCCTTAATGTAACTGAGTTGGGCTTGTAGTATCTATTTCTGATACATTGGTCGTACTGTCAGCTGGGTAATTAGTACCCTTCTGAGTTGATACCCAATTTTATCCTTATCTCTTTCAGCTCCGTTAGCGGTTGTTCCTCCCATAACGTTGGTTTACTCAATGTTGCTTTGTTTTTACGACTGAGGACATCCGCCACCACGTTTGCTTTTCCAGGGTAGTATTCTATGGTGCAATCATAGTTTTTAATAAGCTCTATCCACCTTCTTTGCTACATATTTAACTCCTTCCGTGACATTAAATACTTCAAACTCTTATGGTTAGTGAAAATTTAAAGTCGGGACCCGTACAGGTGCCTCCAAAATTTAAGGGCAAATACCACAGCGACCAACTTTAGGTTGTGCATCAGATAATTCTTTTTATGAGTTTTTAACTATTTAGATGCATAGGCGATCACCTTCCCATATTGCATTAAGACACACCCAAGTCCTTTCCTCGAGGCATCACTATAGACCACAAAACCTTCGGTGATAAGCATCTTTTTTAATTCTTGGAAGCTTTCCTCACATTCCTTCGACTGTAACCACTTTTTATCCTTCTAGTTAATTGCATTAAGGGAGTTGCGATCATAAAAAACCCTTCAATAAACCTTCTATAGTACCCTGCAAGCCCTAGGAAATTATGTATCTCGATCATCATAGTTGGTCTCTCCCACTTCAAGATTGTTTCAACCTTTTGGGGGTCTACCCACCTTCTACCAAAATAACATGTCATAGAAGGTCTACCCACCTTCTACCAAAATAACATGTCATAGAAATGTTACTTTTTCCAACCAGAACTGACACTTGTTTAGCTTAGCATATAATTGATGGTTTCTCAGAGTCTGTAAAACTTGTCTTAAATGTCCCTCATGTTCCTCAAAAGAGTCTGAGTACACCAAGATGTCATCAATAAACACTACCATGTATTTATCAAGGTACGGTTGGAAGACCCGATTCATAAAGTCCATGAAGAGGGCTGTGGCATTTGTCAATCAGAATGGTAACACCAAAAATTCATAGTGCCCTTATCAAGTTCTGAATGTGGTCTTTGGTACATCCGATTCTTTAATCTTTATTTGATAGTACCCTGACCTCAAATCTATTTTTGAGAATGCTCTAGCTCCTTTTAGTTGATCAAATAAGTCATTTATCTATGGTTGTGGGTACTTATTTTTCATTGTTATTTTATTCAACTGATGGTAGTCAATATAAAGTCTATGAGTCCCATCCATTTTTTTCACAAATAAGACCGGTACTCACTGTGGTGAGTTGCTGGGTCGTATAAACCCTTTGTCTAACAATTCCTGTAGTTGAGTCTTTAACTTGTTCAATTCTACCAGAACCAGTTGGTACAACGATTGAGCTATAGGTGGCACCTCTGGGAAGGTATTTATGGACACCTCTACCTCTCGTTCTAGGGGTAGTCCCGACAGCTCTTTGAGAAACATGTTTGGAAATTCCTTGACTACTGGAATATCATTAGCCACAGACTTTCTCCATAAGAGTTTAAGATGTATGCGAGGTATCTCATACATCCCTTTCTTAGCAACTTGCAACAGTTACAATCGATACTAGGTTGATTAGGTTGGGAATCCTCTATCCCTTGAATAACATTCTCCTACCTTCAAGTATTTGGAACACAACGGTTTTAGTATAACAATTTATCTGGGCCTTGTACTTACTCAGCCAATCCATGCCTAGGATTACATCAAAATCATGTAATTCTAATGGTATCAAGTCTACTTCTATTTCATACCTAGCTAGACTAACCCCCACTCCCACATACATACTATTTGTTTCTACTCTATTTCCTAACGGAGTCTTAATTATGAACCCTTTTCCTACTATTTTTACTTCTTTCCCTATCTTGGTGACAATTCTTCTAGCAATAAATGAGTGAGTAGCACACGGATCAAACAACACATGCACTTTAAAGTTATTCATTTGCAACGTACCTACCATTACATCAGATGCTACTCTAACCTCTTTCTATGTCATGTAGAAGACCCTTCCTAAGGTTCAGTCATTCCATGCCCTTGGCCTTCCTTGGCTGGAATTTGCCACTGATTGTGAAGACCTCATCGGCCTATTCACTATGACTAATCGTTGATAACTCTGACTTGGCTGTCTTAGGCTTTATGCTTGTCCAAAATTCCTATTGAGGCACTCCTTCTTGTAATGGCCTCTTTCGTTGTAGTAATGGCATCCTTACCCTAGATACTAATAGTTTCTCCATCTATGGCCTTCCTCTCTACATACAAAACATCACCCCGGGGAAATTGGGCAGTCTTTAGGGTGCCTTGGTTCACACTTCACACAATAAGGATAGTTAACATTCTTCCGGTCACTAGTCCCTCCCGAAGGGTTCATCCTTAAATGAGTCTACCTCCCATCATTCTTTCGTTTGACTGTTGGTTGAACGACACCGTTAACGCTCCCTTTTTTCTATATTGTTCAAACATTCCACTCTTTCCTTAGTGGTCTGCCGGCAGAATAGTCCCTATATCTCTTTTTACCTATTCCTTAATGACCTGTTGACCCCCTCCAATACAAGCTTTTTAAAGTCCATGTTACCTTAATAAGCTTCCTTACTGTTTTAAACTGTAAGGCAATTAACCCTTGCCTCAATTCCTATCGAAACCCATCTTTCAACTTCTCAATCATATGCTCTTCTATCGGGACGTAGTGTAGGGCAAACAATGAGAGATCATGGAATCTCCTTTCATACTCCAATACTGACATCTCACCCTGTCTTAATGATGCAACCATATTATTCGTAGTTTCACCCATATTTAACTAGTGTTTTGCCTATGTTTTATATATAAAATGCTTTGATATTCTTTATTTTATGTTTTGAAGGCACTTTTGGATAGAAGATGCAAAAAGGAGTAAATTGAAGGTAATTGGCAGATTTGACCTTTAGTCGATGTTTTGTGCAGAGCATGAGCTCTAGAGGTCGAAATGAAGTGATTCCAGTGGCATTAAAAAGCTAACACACATAGCTTTTTGGAAATTTAGGAAAGAAAATAAAATAAGAAAGAGCATGGAAATCACAGCCTTCAAAGTCAAATCTTGCAATATGCCAATGTTGATGTTCGGCCATTCTGACTAGAATATCTAGAGCTACAGAAGTCCAATTGATGTAAACTCAATTTTTCTAGATTTCTTACTCGAAGAACTATCCATGCTCCAAAGTTTAGCAAAAAACGATGTCATATGAGGGAGATATGAGTTTTCAAAGATGAGAATTGAATTCTGCTAGCAAACAGGTTTCGTGAAGAAATCAGTCCAAATTACGTTCCGAAGCATCTAAATCGACATCCAAGTTTTTATTTCAGCAATTTAGCTCCTCTAAGTCAAAGCTTGAAGATTTCATGCAAGACTATTGCTTTGTTTTAAGGAAAATAGTTATTGAACTAAAATGTAAACTGTCTACTTAAGGGAGGACTATTTTATAAAATAGAGACTAGGGCTAGGATATAAAAAGAATGAGAGAAGAGAAGGGGGGAAGCCAACCAAGAAGAGAAAAACACCCCCTTCCTCTAAGAAACCCGAAATCATGCATTCTTCCTTCTTTTTGATTAGTTGTTTAACAAACATGCAAGGCTAAACACTTTTTGTTGGTTGTAAGGCACAGAAACCTTCGGATTTCAAGAATTGTGAGATTTATTTTACCTTTTCTTTTCAGTTTATATGATGAATATGTTTGTTCTCCTATGCTTATTTTTCCTATGATTGTTTATTTTAATTGCTAGAGCGGACTCTAAGTTATTATTGTAAATAATCTATTGCTAAGTTTGATATCAAAACCGGAGTTGTGGTATATGAACTTGTGAAGCAACTGAGTTTAATTATTATGGCAGATCTATGCTATTAATCTTAGGGAGAACATTCAATCAAATCAAACATAGACTGCAAACAATTTTGTTTTCTGATTAATCAACTTATCTAGTTCTTAAAGCTGCCATTGAATTAAATTACTAGTGCAGACACTGTGGTTGTTTGATGGTTAGGGTTAGTTATACGGTGGATCCGTTAACTAAACAATGTTAAGAAGAGATAAATATTCAGAATATAAATTGATGTTTCATTTTCATGATCAGTTCAGATTTCTGAAGGTGGATGTGTGCTTGCAACCAAGGTTTGTTCTCTTGATAATTTTTTGATTTTATTAAATTTTGTTTGATAGTTTTTTGTTTTCTTTTGCTTTATCCTAGATAATGTCCAAACCCCCCCTCCCAAAAATGCACATCATCTAGTATAAAAATCTGACTTGAACCTCCTCGTGGGATCGACCCCTTGCTTGCTCTATACTATCTTGTGTGTTGTGTTTGAAGCTAGGATAATTAATTTGTGCGACCGCGACATCGCAACAATTAACGCTAGGAACTCTTCTTCTTTCACCACTCTAACACCTACCAATTTTGTTATGTACTTATTTTTATGTACTATGAATACTTAAAATTATGTTAATAACTTCACCATGAAATACTAAATTGTATGATTGTATTTCTAGCATTTAGTTATTGCATCTCTTTTGTTATATGTGTGTGCGCGTGTATTCATCACACATATGTTTTAAGTAAATGAAAAATGGAAAGAATATAAGATGAATTGTGAGAAGCGATGTGAAAGAATAAAATGGAGAAATAATTGAATTGGTGGGTGGCTAAAGGCGGCTGTGTGTATGTCATAGAGTTATTTGATATTGTATTACCTAAGAGGATAAGAAAAGAACTAAGAAAATGTATAAGTTATAAGGGAAACTCTGTTGTAAATTTGGTAAACCAAAGAATCAATAATGGGATGTATTGTTAGATGAATTGCAAACAAAAATAAAAATTTTGCCCTATTATACTCAAATATGATGATTAAAAATATGAAAGTTACATGGAAATTTCAGGTCATTATAAGGATACTGAGGTAGTGGGGCATTGATTAAGAAAGGTAGAAAGGGTGATGACTCAGATGCTAGTGCCAAAGGAGTCTCGAATTGATTGTGTGGCCTAGTTGTTAGCCGAGAGTACCCACTTCTGGTGGGAAATTATATGTGAGAGAGGAGAGTTAGGGAGGCATTTATGTAGAGAGACTTCAGGGAGGAGTTTTAGGAGAGATATTACTCATAACAGTATAAGAAAGAAAAGGAATAGGAGTTCCTAGACTTACGACATAGAGATATGACCGTCCTTGAGTATGAGAGGAGGTTCCAGGATTTGTCTATCTTTGCTTCTAGTTATCTCCCCACGGAGTGTTATTGGGTAGAGAAGTTCTAAGATGGGCTCAACAAGAGTTGAAGATGGAGCTGATAACGATGCCATTTCAGTCCATCCTTGAGCTAGTACAGGCTGCTTAGGGGATGGAGAGCGTAATTCGAGACATACCGAGACAGGTGAGTGAACAGGGCTAGACGACCATGGTTAAGAGAAGAGATTTTGTATATTCCATTAACAGGCCTTTTCTTCTGAAGAGGGGGAAGAGAGGGCAGTCTTTTGAGCAGTTTCAGAGGAACAAGAGTTTTATTGTAAGTGGAGAATCTGGGGGTTTTAGAAAAATTAGTTATGAGGGAACCTTAAGAGGTTCGGCTCGATAGGGAGCCAGTGCTAGAGGGGGTCTTCTAAGCAGAGGGGACCTGTTTGCCTATTATGTGGAAGATGTAGCTTGAGACACCCTGGACACTATTTAGTGACACCAATTTGGTGTTATATTTGTAGAGGTGAGGGGCATCGTTAGAGGGATTGCCAGTATTTAGGGAGAGGATGTTTTTACTGTTGGGATATAGGCCACAAGAAGAGAGATTGTCCTCGTAGGGCTGCAGAAGTTGCACAGAGTTAGAAAGCTACTACATAGAGTCAGCAACAATCAGTCTCTATTGATCGACAGACGAGGTCTACTAACATGATCAAAAAGTTGATGTCTTCTCCCATGTGCAGAAGTGTCAAAGTAATAAATAACCCGGCAAGACCGGGGTCAAACCACAAGGAGGTTAACTATATAATAATAATAATAATAATAATAATAATAATAATAATAATAATGAGTTAAAGAGAATTTAGAGATGTAAGATTAATATGAAGATTAAACAACGATAAAAATAGTTGTCAAGGTTAGAGGATCCACAAATGGTATTTCAAATAAGTATAATATAAACTCCTTTTATTACTCAACTGGAAACCACACACAAAGGAGGTTCCAATCAGATGATTTGTCATTAATAACTCATTATAAATTATTAACATGATCATATTAATTATGTTATTCAAGTAACACCAAACTTTTAAATATTGTTAGGAATTCATGATGCTAACTTATGTTAACAACAAATCAAGTTTCTTTCATAGCACAAGTGTAGGTTATACCATACGGTTGGCTATGAAAGTACTAAGCATTTGTTGTACCAAGTGTTATACAACACAAATCTAGATTAACCATTTAACAAGTAAGGTATTAAGAATTAATAAGATAAAAATGATAAGACATGTTAATAGCAAGTTGTTAAGGATATAATCATTAAAGTCCATATTGAGTTTATATTATACTTATCCTAACACCATTAGTGAAACCTTTTCATCTTGACATAATAAACTTAGCTAAACATAATGAAGAAGAGAAACATAAATAAACAAGAGGAGAACATGATTATATAAGTATAGTAAATGAAATGAAAGGCCTAAACAAGAGATTAATGAAACTATAACATGAAATAAAACTAGAACATTAAAACTACAAAGAAAGAAAGCAAGTAAGGAAATGATCTTGATTTGAAAACCAAGATGCCTAAATGCATGGCAAATGCCTCCTTTTATAGGCCAAATTTCAGAACTATTGATTTGATGACTAATTATTGAGTGGGTGACCACCTCTTGACTTGGTAACAATCCTTATCTTCTTGTCTACAGAAAATGTCATTGCTAACATTAGAATTTGAGCAAATAGTTTTCATAAAAGTTCTGGAAAATTGTCTTAGCTTTCCAACAAAACAATAATCAATGCATTTAGACTTTTAGAACTTGAGATATGGGCTGAACATTGAATAGTGTCTGGGCTGCAGGATAGATTCTAACTTCTCTGTTGTTGCTACAATTTGAACTTGAAAATGGTCATTTTGAATCTTGGACTCTCATAAAAGTTTTAGGCCCATGTCTTAACTTTCCATACATATAAACCAGACCTATATCTAAGTTCTGCAACTCCAGTTATGATCTAATAACCGAATGGTGTTCCAGTTTGGACTGAACCAGCATCCCTTTTCTAAACTTAGCCCTCTCTTTGTCTTCTTAATTTTAGTAGTTAAGCTCATCAATCAATCCTTTGATTTATGTGATAGGCCTGCATTTAAGATGAACATTTACCATAAATTAAAGGTATCTTATATTATTAGACATGTTATTATAAAACATGCTCTAGTTAAGGAGATATTGATACTTCAAGTGCAAAATGATGATATAAAACCTTGTTAAAAATGCACTTTTAAGTACTAATTATCTACCTAGTCTGGGATGGGTGCTAATTGGGGTCAGGCTAAGTTCTAAGATGAGAGGACTCGTGGTGGAGTATACCACATATCAGAGGAGGATGTGGGAGTTGTACCTAACATGGTGGTAGGTACATTAAAGTTAGAATTAATGCAAGTTTATGCTTTAATTGATTCTGGAGCTAATCGTTCTTTTATAGCATATCAAATTGAGATGAATTACATGTATTGCCAAGTGAATTGAATATGGGGTAACAGTTGGTACACCTTTAGAAGAATACATAGATATTGATAACATTTTTAGAAGGGTAAAACTATAAATTATGCATATATGGTGGATGAAGTTATGTGAAAGTGTGTTCTGCAACGAATCTATGTTTGTTGCTGAAACTATATTGCCTGCAGTGAATTAGTGTTCGTTGTTGAAATTGTGTTGGCTGCATTGAATGTGTTCACTACCGAAATTGTGTTGCCTATAACGAAGCAGTGTTCACTGCCAAATTGTGTTGTCTGCAATGAACTAGCTTTCGCTGTCAAATTGTGTTTGGCTGTAGCAAATCAATTTCTGCTACTGAATTATGGTGTCTGCAGTGAATTAACTTTCATTGTTGAAGAGTGTTATCTGCGGCAAATTAGTGTTCGCTGCTGAATTTTTGTTGTTTATCGCAAATCAGTTTTCGCTGCTGAATTTTGTTGCCTACAGCGAATCAGTTTCTGCTAAATTGTCGAGTCTGCAGTGAATCAATTTTTGCTGCCAAATTGTGGAGTCTGCAACGAATCATTTTTGCTATTGAATTGTGGTGTCAGTAGGGAATCCGTTTTCGCTGCCAAATTATGGTGTCAGCAGCGAACCAGTTTCGCTGATGATTCTGCGTTCCAGCGAATCAATTCCTGGCGAATCTGCATCACTAGCGAACTAGTTTTTGCTAACTAATTTCTGCAACATATTTACGTATCTGAATTGGTCCAATGACTAAAATGATTGCATTGTGTGATGGTGTAATATGTGGAACATTTGAATGTGAACATGTAGATTCTTGAAATATGTATGTTAATGAGTTATGTGATTTCAAAATACATATGTGCTGATTTATGACCATTGATGTGTTAGGTGGTGCAATCGAGACTGGACCTTCGACCAGGCAGGGACACCCCACAGGATGAATATATAGGTGATTTCTACCCCCTTCTAGCATAACATGAGTTTTTGAAGTGAAATTATTACGAAGGATCTATTGTTGTGCTATATAAAATGTTAAACTGTCACGATTGATCATATGAATATTATGAAGGATCTATTGTTGTATTGTACTGAACATTAACTATCATGAATAGTTGTATAAGTACTACGAAGAATCTATCATTGTATTATACGGAATGTAAATTGTCACAAATGTTTATATGAATATTGTGGAGGAGTTATTGTTGTGTTGTACAAAATGCTAATTGTTATGAATATTTGTATGAGTATTACAAAGGATCTATTATTGTATTGTACTGAACATTAACTATCACGAATACTCATATAAGTATTACGAAGGATTTATTGTTGTATTATACTGAATGTTAATTGTCACGAATGTTTGTATGAGTATTGTGAAGGATTTAATGTTGTGTTATGCAGAATCCTAATTTGTTACGGAATGCTTGTTTGAGTATTACAAGGGATTTATTGTTGTGTTATATTGAACGCTAAACTATTACAGAACGTCTGTACAAGTATTACAAAGGGTCTATGTTGCGATGTCCCGGTCGCACAAATTAATTACCCTAGCTTCAAACACAACACACAAGATTGTATAGAGCAAGCAAGGGGTCGATCCCACAGGGAAGTTCAAGTCAGATTTTTATGCTAGATGATATGCAATTTGGGGGAGATTGGACGTTATCTAGGCTAAAGCAAAAGAAAACAGAAAACTATCCAACAAAATTTAATAAAATCAGAAAATTATCAAGAGAACAAACCTTGGTCACAAGCACACATCCACCTACAGAAATCAGAACTGATCATGGAAACGAAACATCAATTTATATT
>Ga0325414_1003350_pt1 | contig 16616 bp, 7 predicted proteins | sample PopdelMetagenome_8_FD_206183 | JGI IMG/M metagenome (GOLD analysis project Ga0325414, IMG submission 206183) | Populus deltoides microbial communities from Bellville, Georgia, United States - Leaf-PdKOR-R3 | ecosystem: Host-associated > Plants > Phyllosphere > Phylloplane/Leaf | place: USA...
CACACACACACCAAAAGAGAGATAGATTGGAAAACAAAACAAAAACCTACAACATTACCAATACAAATATCAATTATTCAACATAATTTTTAAAAAAACAACACTTAATAGTTAAAACCCAAGTGGAAAAATACAAACTAACCTGACCATTTTAACAATTTAGAAACTCAAGTAAAACAAGAAGAAGAAAAAAGGACCTATAATTACAACTAAAAATCATAGTTTCTCAGTGCAACTAAAACCCATAAAAGCTCAAAATCATCAAACCCAAAAGACTACAAACCCTAATGAGAATTAAACAAAAAAAGAACCCACAATAAAAGAAGTAAATAAAGGATGAAGGAACCTTATAAATTCTACCTAAAAGGAGAAGAGGTTTTGAGCAAAAGCAAGTGAGTAAAGGAAATTTTGAATGAAAATAGAGGCAAGTTAGGGATTTGAAATAGATGAAAAAGAAATAGGGAAGGAGAGGACTTGCAGTGTGTTATTTTTATTTAAATTGCCGATGAAATTTTTATTGGCATTGCCATTGATAATTTGACACGTCATCTAATGTTGGTGGAAATGTCGATGGATTTTTTAATAATTTTTTATTCTATTAGCGATTTCATCGCTAATAATAACCTTACTTTGTAATAGACTGTTGTATCAGCTATTATGTAAAAAATACTAAACTTTTCTATAACTTTCCAATAATATTTGCATGTCCGTTGACAATTTCATTTGAAATTCCTAACCATTATGTAACTTTCCGATGAAATTGTATTTTTGTCGTCAATTCCATCGGGAATGCTATATTCATTGACTGACCCATCAATGTTTCACTATATTTCATTTGGTTTATTTGTTAGAATCCCCTATCCAACCTAAATATACAATAATATATACGAAGCATTTTCAAACCAATAATTGCTCACATTAAAACCACTACTACAACAATAAACACTTGAAAAATATAAAAAATATAATGCATTAATATAAAGCACCAATAAATATCTTAATCACACAATGTCAATTTTATTACACAATGATGTTTCACATCTAAATTAATTCAACACCTTTTTAATCAAAATCACCATCTTTATTTTTACATTGTTATGTCCATCATCATTTTCGTCATTGAATTCCAGGTCAATCTCATTATTTTCATTTACTTTACTATGTTCATTGGTATTTAATATTACATTTAATTAATCAATATCAACATTAATATAAGTATTTTAAGTGACATAAAAATTTGAATTTTCTAACTTAGTTGATGTAGCAACTAGATATAGATCAACTAGCTTATCCATTTGAAATACACCATCTCTCTCAGTTACTTCATCGTTATCATCTTCAACAACTTAAACATGAATTTTAGGTTAGGTTTTCACAATGAATAACCAATCAACTCAATTATGATCCATTCTAAAAAAAGAAGTGTATATATAATACACTTGTTAGTATTATTTGGAAAAAAAAACATCATTGATGTTGCAAAGTCTACCTTTATTTATTTATTTTGACCATACCATGGTGAGGATCTACTTTAATTCCTCTTTCAATATTATACTAATAACATATGAATAAAAATAATGTATCTTACTAACTATAATATCACAATTCAATAAACTCTTATAACTTGCCATAATAATCAATTTTAAACTCAATGGAAATTGAACCCATTACATAAACCTCAATATTATATCTTTTTACCCTCACCATACTCTCTAGCATGAAAAATATGTCTATTGAATAAATACTTGTTATGACATTGTACTTTTATTTTAGAACCCAAAGATGAGAATTTCAATCTACTAGCATTGCCTCCCATGTTGAAAACCTGGTTAAAATTAACAACCATTAATAATAATAATAATAATAAATATAAATAAGTCTATTATTAAGAGTTCTGAGTTATTATATGCTTACATGTATTTTAAACCACATGATAAATTATTCCTCTTATAATTAAAAAATGTGAGCTTCAGTAGCATTTGGATTTTTGGATAACAATAATTGATGATGTTGCCTATAAAAAAAGTTACTGAATTGAGTCTACATGAGAATATAAGAGAAAATAGTTTGAAACTATATAATGATAAAAATTGACTTACTGAGCAAAAGATTTCAATTCATCATAGTTGAATAAAATATAAATATATGCTTGTATGAATTCAATTTCATTCAAATATCTTCTCTTTATTGTATTCTTCGATAATGGTTGTTCAAGATGGCAAAATAAATTTCCACTTGAAAGTTGTTCACCACCAACATCATGTATTGAAATGCAATTGATTTTTGTTGCAAAGGTAAGGCTCAAAATAATATGAGGTAAAAGTTTAAATCTCTTAAACAATATATGCCTCACATATTAATGGTTGTTTAAGATGGCAAAATAAATTCCCACTTGAAAGTTGTTCGCCATCAACATTATGTATTGAAATGCAATTGATTTTTGTTGCAAATATGAGGCTCAAAATAATATGAGGTAAAAGTTTAAATCTCTTAAACAATATATGCCTCACATGTTAAAGTCTCAACATGCGCTTTGGTTTTTTATGTTTATCTTAAAGTTGAATAAATATCTGCATACAAGTAATTAAAGATGAATAACTGAATGTTTACAGAAAGACAATGAACAATTATGTAGGATGCTTGTAATCCTTAACATGTTGAAAAGATACATTCATCTATATTGCACATGCCCTCCAATGTTTTCCTCACATATTAAATGTATAGGTAGATGATTTATTGAGTCAAAGAAAAAGGAAAGAAAGATAATTTTAAGTTTGTTGATTATTTTAATGATGTTCATTTGAAGTTGCTGTATATGTTGGGTATGTAACTTATTGAATAAATATCTCTAAGCAATGACTAATTTTTGTGAGTGCATACCATATCCTTTTTGGTAACAAATTTCTATAAGCAATTGGAATGAGTGTTTGCATAAATAAATGACAATCATAACTCTTCATTCCAAACAATCATTTGTTTTTACTTTAACATCTATGATCATGTAAAATATTATTATACATATTCTTGCCGATACGCATGACATCTAGATTATGATGGATGTCATTAGTCTTCTAATAAAGAAGCTTCAAAAAAGTACTCCACTTTACCTAATTATAGGTCACACCAAAAGCAAAAAACTTGTGCTTACCATAATAAAAACCAAATACAATACCTTTACAAAACTACATCATATAATTCTTCATTTGATATTATCGACGATGCAACATGCCTTTTAGCTTTACATTTCAAGATGTCTTTTTTTGTTTGCTTTTATATCAATGATGACTTGGCAAGAATCTTTGGTGGCAATTAAAAAAAAGAATCTTTACCATCATTTATTAGGATAAAGACCTTATTATTTTTATATATTATGGATAAGCTAATTTTTCATTTGTGCTCCAACCCAATACCATCTCATACATAGGATAATTATTTATAGTACTTATCAAAGTTGTCTTCATTTAAAAATTTATTTTCTTGAGATATCATATGTTAGAGCACCAACTGACCATAACTTATTCAACTCATCAATCAAAAGTCAAAGATAAACATCTATATTTCAATATGGACTATAAGAACATGGTATGATTATAAATTAAAAAAATGAATTTCAAATACATACTTTTCTCCGGGGGTAAGTTGTATTGTTAGTATAAGTGGCCAACAAGAATAGAGTGCAACAATGAACCTAAATGGATTAAATCTATTTGTATATAAGATAAATATATGTTTTATGATTCCATTAAAAATGAAGGTTACACCCTATTAAACTACTTTCAAACTTCACCATCAGAATGATGCACTATGATCCCATCCACCTTATCACGTGAATGATGTCATAATACGTGCTCAATAATTTTTGAGACATAAATAACATTTGCAGCCTAAGAGTGATTGAGAAGTATTTTGATTTTTTGTATATGACAACTGTCCTACCTTTACCACTATTTAATTTATATTGAGCATGCTAATAGGTTTTACACTTGATAAAATTTACATATTCATAGTAGTACAACATGTGAAAGTTTGGACACATCAAATTTTTTTGGTATCCTAGGCTAAGAGGTTTTGTGATGGATTTTGCAGTATAAAAATTCTCTTTTAGCCCATTCCTTTTAGGTAACATACTTTTAGCCCATTCAATGATGCTATTATAACTGAACTCATTAAATCCATAATCTAATTTGATGGTAAACACTCATGCAATGGTCGATAATTTTCTATGAGTTGTGAACTCATCCCATAATGGTTCATCGGAATCTTTGAAAAGTTAAAAAAAACCTAGCTACATTTACAATGAATCTTTATTTAAAAGGATGTTACATGAACCTTTACCTAAATAACCCTGATTCATTCCCGTTATATTAATCATAATAATCTTATGAGGATTACTATTATCATCCATAAATCCATGTATATTGCTAGAACTAGAAATTAAGCCAACTATCATTTCTAACATGGTTTTGTAAGGAACATAGGATTCTCCGTGTGCAAACCAATATAAATATTTCTTGATGAACTCTTTTTTAAGTAGATGCATCATCACAACATCTTTATGGTGAAACTTTTTATTTTTAAATTCACACATAGACATCTAATTTCACATGCTCTAATATTCTTTGGATTATAAAGTATGAAATTAATAAAATCCCTAACCCTTTAAAGATAATCTTACCTATACAACTCTTAGGATGAATCTTGATACATCTAAAAATGATAATCCATTACTTATAAATCTATATAGAATATTGATGATAACATTTATGAATAATGTAATCATTCAATTCAAAAATAAACTTTTTATTAAAAATAAATTCGTAATCCAATAACGAATTATCATCTATAACCAATTACAATGAATCATTAAAATTAATAGGAACTAAACAATCAAATTAACAACAAATAATTGGTACCAAACTAATTATCCATTATTTGTTCAATTCAAACTTATTCAGCCTAAATTAATATCCTTTAATTATTATAAATTCAAAAAAAAAATCAAATTTCTACAATTTTCCCAAAATCTCCAACTTAACAATAAAATTGACAAAATGTGATTGTTACCCATTAAATAACTCATCACTTCTTGAATGACAACACATCTAAATTACAAAATCAAACTCAATTTCATCACATAACAAATAAATTCACTTTCTCCCAAATCTCAAACAAACCCTAACATACAAATTATACATTTATACAATAAAATTCTATAAAACAAACCTGTAAAAAAACTTAAATATAAACCTAAACTACAAATAGTAAAATTTGTTTTAAGAAATTAACCTAAACCATTAATGGGATGCAAAAATAATGGTTAAATTTGTTTAATTAGTGTAGTAGCTTCATAAGAAATAAACCAAGAGTGAGATATGGTGACACTTCTGATAGATATAGGTTGACTAATCTAGTGGGTTGAGTGGCTAGATTTGTGAGAATAGGGGCCAAAATTTTAAGGTTGGATTGTTGTGTTTTTGGCAAGAAGAAGAAGAAGATGAAGAAATGAGGGGGGGGGGGGTGGTTATAACTCTTTTAAATTTGTTGATGAAATATGACTTTTGATGGAAAGTATTGACGTTTAATATTTCTTAAAAAATTTTGTTGTAAATTATTGACGAAACATATTCCGTCGCTATTTTCATTAAAAATATTCTACATAAACATTACCAAAGAAATAATTTTCGTTTTATAAGTAGTGTTTGTATATATATCAATGTGCCAATAATCTTATTTCCTTAAAAAAAAAACCCTAATATTATATTAATAACAAACGCTCAAGTGTATGTGATCCAAAACAGGTATCTCTTTCCAAGGACAAAGAGGAGATGGTGATTTTACTAGTGAGAGTTGTAGCATTGGGGGCAGGCGCCTGTGCTTCCTTCCCTATCAATAATTGAAGCTTAAAAGACTTGGTTTATTTGAGTTAAGGCATCAATGATGAATGTGGAACCTAGTGGACTCCATCTTTCCACGTCCGAAAGAAACCGAGGTTGTCAAAGCATGGAGCCATGTTACTGTCCCTATGCAAAAATTCATGTGTTTTCTTCACATCAAACACTTCCCCGTAAGTGGATTCCAACTCCTCATTCAACCCTATATTCCCTTACACTAGTGGTGGGCTTCCTTTCAAAAACCTAACAAAAAAGTTGATATCATTCTCCGAGTCCTTAAAAAAGCCTGAAAAAAAAAAACCTGTTAAAAATGAGTGAGGTTCCATTCATATCCAAGGCGGGTTAGTCCAAAAATCTAGGCACCCAATAGGGTATAGGTATGTTCTAATTAATGCTTGTACGTAAGCAATGACACTACTTCCTATCACATAGGTTATAACTAATTAAGACTACATAAGCTTATGTAGTAGACCTATTATTTGTATATCTTCCTCCAATGAAGTTTTTTCAACATGCTTCTTGTATCAAGAACAGACCACACACAGCTTTTTGAGCATTTGTAACTAATATCAATTTTGACCAAATTATTAAATTGTTTTGACTGACAGAAAATAAAATGTTTGAACTAAAAAAATTGGTACGACTTGTGTCGTATTATGGTGCCAACTCATTTTTCTACTCATAAAAGTGTATCTCCCAAGCATTTATTAAATTTCTTTCCACATCTTTCTCCTTCCTTGTCTGAGAAAAGGTTTTATGTGTCCAGCTTTTGTATGCCAAAATGGAGGCAGGTATGTATATATATATGTGTGTGTGTGTGTGTCTCTTAGATACATTTGCTCACAGAGCTTTCTTTACAAAGGAAGAATTTAGAGTTTGAACTCAGCCAGAGCCATTTTAAAACATAACCTTGTAGTTTTTAAACAATCTGTTTCCAATAAGAGAGGACTCATCATAGACACCTAGAAAAGGAAGAAAGCTTTCTTTGTAGATATCAATTTCATAGATGCAATCTAGGGAGTAGTTAGGCAGTCCCTTGGAATCTGAGAAAGTAGTAAAGAACGCAAGTTAACCCAGCTACTAGAATCAATAATTCCCTATGGTGCAACAATTATTGACCCATGATCACATTGAGAGGTACAAAATCCACCTTGAAATATGGATATCACTGTTTACCAGAACGTGCATGAGATATTGTATCTGTCTTCGATCATTACACTCATTATTAATAAATCTGTTTCGTGGTTACACATTATCATGATTTATGCATCCATGCTTCAAGGCAAGGATGCAAATTAAGAACTGTACCCATTGTATACCTTCAGATAAAAAGATCAAAAGACCTGGCTAAGTGTTGCAGCATCTTGTAAAGAAGAGGGAAAAAAAACTCAAAATAGGATATCGCGTACAACATTTTTATATTTTTTTTCATCATCCTTCTCACAAGTCTCTCCTTTTGACTCAGCATAATATAATTTAAAGTAAAAGACGAAAATTTAATCTATAACATGGGGCCTGCACATTACCAAATCTCCAAGTGATCCAATCATAAATGAAAACGATAACCTTATCTCCAAATTAAGGATTTGTCAGTGAGTTAGCTATGATAAGTTCTATCTGCATACCTTTTCTTTTCTTACATTGCATTTTCTAGTAAATTCTGAATGTAATGAGTGAGTTGCCCCTACCTTAGCACAAAATTACAGATCCTTGTGAGCTTTATTAATGTTGATGCTAAATAATGTTACTCAACAGTGATTGATCTGTACTAAATATGGTAATGGTGGTCTATCATATAAGATCAATAATGCATGTTTGTGTTTTTACATGGCCATGCCAACTTATCTTCTTGGAAGGATAAAGTCATTTCATTTTGCTGGGTCAGAAAATTTGCCATACGTTGCTTTTCTTTCTTTGTATATAGTGACTGATCAGCATCATCTTTTCTTTTTACACAACTCCATACCTTCCAAATATGTTGTAGAGAGTACATACAGCAATCTTGTAGTCCTTCACGAGTGATTATTGAGTTCCTTGTGGAAAGCAACAAAAGGAAATGCAGCCTTAAACTCTTCCTACCTTTCTTAAAAGAGATAGATGGCCTCTGAGATTTTTCTAACCGGTCCATTTTAAGATCTGTAAAGCAGTTATCACACGATACCTCCCTTCCCCAACCTTCTAGCGGGGGTAGCCTTCGAAATTATTTGCAAAGGAATATTCACAAAGCTGGCAACCGTGGGCTCAAAGACCTTTCTCTTACAAGCATCGTTTGTGAAAAACTTTTACATTATCAAGAAAGTGTACCAAATATTCCAAGGTAATTGTGACGTAAAATGCGAAAGGTTCTTTGTCTAGAGTTTCCTTTGAAAAAAATGAACTAGACATTTGAAGCTGCATAGCTGAAAGAAGCAGATTCTGAAAGCCTTGTGTTCTTTCTGTGGTATACATAATTACCAATCCCATCAGTTGTTCAAAGTCGTCGTTGCGTTTGATTAGTATCCAAGATAAAATAAACAGATATAAATATATTTGGATAAAAAAACAAAAAAAAAGATATAAATTTAAAATTATTTCTAAAATATAAACAAAGAAAGGCATTTAAGAGGGATTAAGTTGTTCATATCAACACACTTTGGGGCTTTGTTTGCGATTTGAGGTCCCAAGCACATGCAAGTGTGTTTGAGCTAAAGCATGCCAAGCTGCAGTGGCTTTAATTACATTGAAAAAATAATAGTAACAATAATGTCAAGAAAAAAAAAATAGTAACAAAATTGTGAGGCCACACTAATTATATGTTTGGATGTTAATCAAACCCAAAATTTTTTCAGTTTTTGGATTGCTCAAATGCAATGCCAGCACACTCTTAAATTGTTCATCAAGCTAGGTTTTGTATTTGAGAATGAGGCTATTAATTAGATGGGGAGTAACGTTGAGATGTTGCTACATCATTCTCCCAAAATATCGTAAATCTCAAAGTAGAGACTACTTTCTGTGGAACACAAGGTTTTTTAACCAATAAAGTAGGATGATTAATGATGAAAAATTGAACTTGGTTCCCACGTTCATGTCCTTAGACATGAAGGTTGAAGGCCTTGGAATGGACTTGTTCTCACATAATAATGGATCACTAGCTACGGAAAAGATGATCTGTAGCACTATCGTCATTTAGTAATGAATTCCGTTCAGGGGAATTATTCTTGCAAATATCCTTTCCCAAAGATGCCCCAGAAAGATGTGCAAAGAAAAAAAAATTTGTATTCTTCAGCGCAGCCCATATGGGGGAGCTTACAATATTGTTTAATTATTAGGTTTGGTTATGGAGAGCACTTACACTCTCAATTTAAAAATAAATCTTCAATATTTTATTTTTTTTTGAGCTCGAGTCAAGGGTGTAGAGGAGATGAGATTGAAATAACTATTCATTTAATTAGATTAAGTACTTGCAATTACGTTACAGATCTTAATTTCCCCTTGTACCCAGCTAACTAGCTACAAGATATACGGACAGAGCCTTTCAAGCCAAGAAGATAGTCATTATATTTCCCTACTTTTCTTGTTCATACTTTTTAATCTTGAACAAGAGATGATCACATAGTCTAACATCCCACCCTTAATTACATTTCTTGAAGGGGTGGGTATATCTGTACTGTCTCAATCTTCCCACTACTCTTTACACCACCCTTGACCGCCCTTGAAAGGCCAGCCGTTTCCACTCCACCAAACGTCGCAAGAAATCCATAACCTGTAGGAGCATTCAAAACTCATAAGCTACATGGCTGGCTAGCTTGTGTATCTGCTAGCTAGTTACTGCTCATAAGAAAAAGAAAAAAGAAAAAGAATCATCGATGAATAACAGCAATTATACATGTGGTGGATACTTGCCTGGGTGGGTTCCTGTAGGGAATAAGATGCACTGGTGTCCTTTGGGATTTTAGAGACCAAGATACCAAAACCTTGTCCTCTTTCTCTTAGTACCTGATAACAGTAACCAAAAAATATTATTAGCCTTAAAAGATCTGAAATAAAGTTTGGTGTATAAAGAAGGAGAGATTTTGTTTATATTTTAAGCATTGGATACCTTAAATGCATCTTCGTCTGTTCTATCATCTCCAATGTAAACAGGAAAAACATCAGTGCAATTGGCGAATCCTGTAGGGGAGATATATTAATTATATATATATTTTAATTAGTAGAGTTAAAGGTCATTAATTAAAAGTACAATACTAATTATTATCCAGCACTATTATTTGTCTGGCTTTAATTTCTTTTTCCCAAGTAGATAGACAAATCTAGTGGGGGGTGAGGCCTTTTTGAACACTTGGTTTTATTTATTTATTTATTTATTTCGGTTCTTGAGATACATTGAAGCTGTATGATTCCAATAAAAATAAAAAAGTGTATTTTTTTAGTTCCTGATTATTATCAATCAATTACAGGAAAGCGACAGGAAAACAACACTAAACTTACCAAGTGACTCTAACAAAAATTCAAGAGCCTTTCCTTTGTCCCATTTAATGGTAGGGCGGATTTCTAAAACCTGTGTAAAACAAAATGGTACTGAAAGTGAGACATCTCTTGTTTTATATACTCTTAAAATATTACAAAATTAAGAAATAAATAAATACAATATTGTTAATTAATTTATTATTAGATGCCAAACCACACCTTTCTTCCTTGAGTAAGTCGAAGCTTTGGGTACTCCTTCAACACTGACTTAACTACTTGTGCCAGTCCACTCCATTTCTGTATTTTTTCATGCATTAAAGTTAGTTAAAACATATATTACTTTTTAATATAATAGTCGTAGCAATATTATTTGGTGCCCGACTCATACTTTCTCATCAACGCAGCGATAGTGCACAGAGAGGCAGAATTTGTTGTTCTCCACCATGGCCCCTGGAGTTGTTTTAGTTTTCTCTACCAGTTCTTCGTAAACCTGAAATCCCATTATCAAAAATGATGTAAATATCATCAAGACTTTGAATTATTCTTATAACATAGAGTGTTATCAAGTAAATTACCTCATCTATCATGGGAAGAAATTCACTGGCAGCCTGAAAGACAACACCATCACCGCCCTGAAAAATACAACATAAAAGACAAGAATTTCTATCATTTTGCGAAAGAAGATGGGGGAAATTCATGAAGCCATTTACTAGATGGTACTTGCAAATACAGTGGTAAAGCTCACTCACTTTCTTGTATTTGGAGCCTTTTGCTGGTCCTTTAATGTCCATGCCATGGCTTCCAGCATAGTACAGTTCTGCTAACCGTACAAAGTTATACACCTATAAAATATTGATAAAAATTACGAAGTTAAGCTCAGAATTACAGACCACACGAACAGAAAAGCCAGAGTAAGATGTACTTATTAGCCTAATATTACATTAAAGAAAAGGAAAAAGCTTCCAAATGTACCTTGTCTCTGCACCTCCCACTCACTATTGCAGTAGGGAAAAATCTTGCAAGCTTTCTCACTGTTGCTCTCATCTGAGTTTACCACAACAGAAACTTCAGTAACACTACACACACACACACACAAACACACACACACACACACACACACACACACACAATATATATATAAAAGAGACATGTACTGCACAAAGGACTCAATACCACCTGCTTGGACATGAAAGCTTTATCTGGGTCATCAACAATAGGAGAAAGTGTGCCATCATAGTCCAAGAACATAACAATTTGCTTTCCTTTAGAGGCATCAATTATCTGCTCAAACATCTCCAGTGCTGATGGGTGGTGAAGCTGCAAATACCACATTAAAAATAAATAAATAAAAAGGAGTCATCTTTTGATAATTGCAAAACTGGTCCTTTCTCGAACTTGAATTAGTATAGAGATTAGGTTTTTGGGTTCTGCGTGTACTCACAATCCATGAGCTTTGGTCTTCATTAACAGAAGGCGTGGACTTGATATGAGTAGGAGATGAGGCTCTCATGGAATCAACCCAAGCATTAATTCTTGCTCCTCCATTGATTTCCAGATTCTTTAAGAGTTTCTTTCTAGAAATGGATATGTAACCACCTGGTGCCGCTGGAGGTTTCTGGGCCGCCGTTGTGAAGATAGAGGAGTTTGTTACATGCACTGTGATTGCCAAGTTGAGTCCAGAGTTTGTATCAGCCACTACCACATTTTGGTTTGTCATCTTTCCACTAGAAAAAACAAAAACCAAAATCACATTTTCTTTCAAATTAGTACACCAAGATTTGGAACCCAATCAAGACTATAAAATCAAGAATCAAGAAAAACCCATATGAGAAAACTACTCTACCTTAAGAGAAGACACTAATATTAGAAGCTAGAACAAGCTGTAGTAGTGAAGAAGAACCAGAGGAATCGAAACAGGGTGCTCTGTTTTATCACTCTTTAAGCTTCAAGAAGAAATATAGAGAAGAAGAAAAAGAGAGACAGAGAAAGAGAGAATGTGAAGAAGAGAAGCCAACAAACCGCTCACAAAGATTTGTTAAGAGAGAGAGAGAGAGCGAGAGGAAATGTATGCTTGCAAGAGAGGCACAGCCGAATGGTCGATTTATAGATGCAAACCAAGACGGACGCGAGGGCCTCATGCACCGTCTCCTAGTAAACTCTAAACTGCGGGACCCACAGAACTGGCCCAGCACCCGAAATCCTGAAGTGGACCCACATGCGGCTTTGGCCCCTAGCCGTCTTCCACAAGGACCATAACTTCCTTGCCAGCCAGCAGTTTGTGTACGTGGAAGACATTCTTTGGTTGACTTGACTATGGTGGATTCCCGCCACGTGTAAATACTAGATGCCAGCCCCACCAACTCGTCATCCACCTGCACCTATGGCTTTGGATGCATAAACAATTTACAGCCCACCTGCGATCCCTCCCTCTCATGAAAACACCAATACCACACCATGAGAAAGGAAAGGTAAGGTCTTGAGCAGTCTTGACCTGACCCTTCCCTGTCTTTAAAACGCCCCTTGTAATCACGAAGAAAACTAACACCTCTAACCTTCCTAGTTATATGGTATTCTGCAAAACCAGCTGCGATCTGTTCCTTTATGTTCTTCCATTCTTAGAGTTTTTAATTTGAGCATGCAGAACCAAGCCCGTGCATCTTTTGCTGGATAGTTTATTAAACCTGCGTTGTCTGTTTTATTTTACTCCCTAGCTAGATCGTTTATATTCAAGTTAATTTCCATCCATTCCTAAAAAGAAAGTATCGGTCTGTAGATATACAATAATTAAACGAATACATAAACAGCTAAGAGATTACAATTTTACATGCTTGTTCTTTTAGTTACATAAAGTTCTTTCTCATGCTAAAACATTCATCCTTCGGTTTTAATTAATTATCATTTCACCGATTTCACAAATGTCATCATTGGATTGTGTGTTCTTCTTTTTATACATTTCTCGCTTTAGGAAAGATGGGTGATTCTATTTTAATCCGAGGTATGAATTTGCATCAAGATCTTAACGTTTGTACATAATTTAAAATGGACAACAGCCTATGTAAAAGAATTATGTCTTTTAATAAATAAATTAGAAGCAAGAGGGGACAGTTTTCGATCTTATTATTGCGAGAAATCTCGAAGAATACTACAACATAGATTTTACAAATTAATTCATGAAGAAACACACCCTCACCTCAATGTTTTCGATTCTGGAACTCAAATATAATACACTGATAAATGATTATTTAAGAAGTATATATGAACTAGTTAGAGCACCAAAATTCTCCTGAACTTTTGAATTCATTAGGTGTTTGGTGAAAGAAGGATAGTAGTCGTAATTAATTCGAGAAGTTATCGAATGCATTACCGCGAAGTTATGACTGCTTCTATTGTTGTTATGGTAATTTGGTAGGCAACAATCACCAAACAAGTTATCTTTGTATGTGAATAACTATATGTGCATGGATTTAACATGTGAACACACTAATTTTTAAAGATATAATGTTTTTTTATCGATGTCTATATATGTCTGATCATTATATTTATTTAATAATTTTTTTTTAAAAAAAAGAAGTAGACAATTCATATAAAAATCCTTTAGAGTAGCCTTGGTGTACGTGCTTTGGTGTGGGATTGAATTTTTTTTCTTCAAAAAATGATGTTTAGGTTTTCAAATAAGGTAAAATATGTCAAAAAATCGGGTCATGAAAAACCTGTAATCCTGATAATCAGAATGGAGTCAATCTGAGATATCCCATCAAATCAATGACTTAGATTAGAAGATTTAAATAACATGATAATAAAGATTTAAAAAAAAAACAAAACCTCATGACCCAAGTCATTAAACCCGAAGCACCTAATCTGAAAAAATTATGAAGTTTAATTCTCAATTAATCAAAATTATGAGAATCAAATTGAAAAACATAACAACATCATCAATTTGAATTAAAGGATGGAATAGAAGAACTACTAAATTTTTTATAAAAAAGCCAAGGATAAAAAATAGAAATCAAAAGAATAAAAACCACATTAGAGAATATAATATTTGATAAACTGAGATTGAATTATGCAATTTAAAACAAATAAAACTTCTACGAAAGAGCTCAAATTAAAAATTAGAAATCAAAAAAATAAGAATTGAAATTGAAATTCCAACAATTAAAAGGGTCAATTTGTAATTTTTAAGGGAGAAGATCAGAGATAAGAAGGGAAAAATAAATAAAGGGCTATAGGCACCAAAAACCGAACCAGCAACAGAGACACATACCGCATCAACAAAAAGAGAACACAACGACTATTTGAACAACACGATAGAAGGGTATTTTTGGATGCTAGGAGGCACGCCACATACCACCCGAAGGGTGCGGGCACCTCCCACGCGTCCCTGTCTTTTTTTATTAGCCAAATACAAAATTGCTCCTAAACTGACTTTGTAATTACAAAAAAACCATTGTGAAAAGCCAAAACACCCCTTGACCCGAGGCTAATTTTTATTTTATTTTAAGGGTATTTCATGGTTTCAGTATACATTTTAATTGCTTATTATTTTTTACATTTATACAAATACCAAAGATCTATTCAGCAATCATAGTAGCCAAAAAACCATTATGAACATATAAAAATACCCCTTAACACCAAGTTTAATTTTTTTACTTCCAAGAATATTTGGATCATTTTACTATGCAATCAATTTTAAAAGAAATAATTATTTGTTCTCACTTTATTTGTTAATGACAAATGAGTAACGTTAAAAAATCTTAATACGTTTAAAAATTTGTTTTAAAAACATCATTATATTATTCTAGTGAAAAATCACAATAAATCCAGAACTATATTACTTTCCCAGTAGATTTGAGCTTTTATTTTTAAGGTTACCAAACCCCCCAACAAAAAAATTAAAAGAAAGAAAGAGAAAGAGAATAAAACGAAAAAAAAAAAAAACCACCCAAGATGACTTGCATGCCAAGAATAAGAACAAGAAAGATTCTCAATTGACTGAAGAAATCAAAGAAGACTACTTGATCACAGATTTGAATCTCTCATGTTAATTTTAATTATAATGTTAATAAATTAATTACTTTAAACTAAGAAAAATAACAGATTCTGATATTAAATTAAATGGTCGTCACGTTCAGAATATTTCGCATGCATTGCTACGTATCTTCTTCTATCACCAAATATTTTGGTACTGTCCGTGCTTTTTTTATTGCTTGTTTCACACTGCATAATTATCGAAAGAATAAAAAGCTCTTTCGGTAGATTATACTTTACAGATTTATTAAAGATAAAGACAGGAAATATGGAAAAACACTATATTTACTATATCACCCTTGCATCGAAATTCTTAAAGGGTTTGCTTGAGGGGCTAATTTGTAATTTCAAAATGCCAAAAAAGACAAATGAAATAATTCTCGTTTTATTTCGCATGCATTGCTACGTATCTCCGTCGATCTGTCACCAAATTAATGTTTTGGTAGTATCTGTGTTTTAATTTTATATAAATTATTTCACACTGTATAATTATGTATCAAGAGAGTCAAAAGTTCTTTCCGTAAATTATAGTTCACTGGTAGAAAAAGGGGAGCCTTTTGAAGATGCTAGTGAAGGACTATTGGCTTTTAAGTTTTAGGAGTTAGTAAAATAGGAAAAGTTAAGTAATACTAAAGTACAAAGATACATTTTCATAATGTAAAAGTCATCCCGTGTTCTTCGCCTAAATCTAAGCTTTCAATCCCCTCTTTTGTTTTTTTTTTCGTGTAATTAATGTCATTATCACCATACTTATTTTGTTGGCTTCGAGTACTTTTATTCTTTGTAAAAAAAAATAATATATATATATGTATTTAATTAAAGAGATAGCAACAATATATATATATAAAAGATAATTTGAAAAAAAAATATTTTTAAATAATATAGGAGATATATATATTCCTCTGTCTCCATCATCTTCATTTTATTTATATTTAAATAGTAACTAAATGCTGCCTAACATTCCATGGTACATGCAACTAAGAATATGCACACCATGTCAAGAAAAAGAAACATAGTTAATCCACCATTAAGTATTAGTTAGAAAATTAATATGAACAACAAACCATAGGTCTCTCCTTTTCTTTTCTTTTGTTTTTATATGAATAGGAGATGGGAAAACAATATCAAGCCATTGAGAGATACCACTTGATAAACGAGAAGCCACGAAGATGAAGGCTTATGAAAAAAAAAAAAAAAAAAACAAAACAAAAAAATAAATTTTTTTGGATCATTTGTGCTTTTAGGATTGTT